>CEVF01013778.1_pt1 | contig 21059 bp, 18 predicted proteins | sample 356441 | NCBI WGS metagenome assembly CEVF01 (sample SAMEA2622765, study PRJEB7988) | marine metagenome | biome: marine biome (ENVO:00000447); feature: surface water layer (ENVO:00002042); material: "saline water (ENVO:00002010), including plankton (ENVO:xxxxxxxx)" | depth 5 m | reverse complement strand
ATGTAATTTTTAATGTGAAAAAATTAATAATATTACTTCTTTTTGTCTTTTCAGCATGCGAAAGAAAGCTTTGTCCAACCTATTCATCTATTGATGAACCTGTTCAAACTACAACCCACTCTCCAAATACTAATAAAAATATTGTAAGTTTATAAGCCGGATTCTGTATCTGAAACTCAGACTCTTATCATTTATCTAGACTTAATATTACTATTAAGCTCAATCGATCTACCCGTTCAAACTATGGCGAGCAACCATATGTATAAATACTGTTGAACTACTTGACCTTTCAATTTATAAGGTTTACAATGCGATAGGCATCACTACCTAACCGGTAAGCTCTTACCTTACCTTTTCACCCTTACCAATTATGGCGGTATATTTTCTGTTGCACTATCTATCCTTTTAAAGATCTTCCCGTTAGGAAGTATAATGCTCTGTATTGTCCGGACTTTCCTCTTCAAAAAATGAAGCGATAAGACAACTTACAAAAGCAAAACTATATATATTTTTGTTTATAATTTTATGAAAAAGACAACAATACTTGCCATCGAAACATCATGTGATGATACATCTGCCTCGATTATTTCAGATGGTATAATACTAAGTAACATAATTTCCTCTCAAATAAATCATACAAAGTTGGGTGGAGTTGTTCCAGAAATTGCTTCAAGAGAACACCAGAAAAATATAATTTTTATTGTTGAAAGTGCTTTAATCAATGCAAATAAAACCAAAAAGGATCTTGATGCGGTTGCTTTTACTAATGGTCCAGGATTGCTTGGATCATTACTTGTGGGATCAAGCTTTGCAAAATCTTTTTCTTACGGCTTAAATATTCCATTAATTGCTGTTGATCATATAAGTGCTCACGCATTATCTCATACAATCAATATAAAAGACCCAATTTTTCCTTTTATTTCTCTTATAGTAAGTGGTGGCCATACTCAGATTGTACTTGTTCGGTCCTATGATAAGATTGAGATCATTGGAGAAACAAGAGATGATGCAGTTGGAGAGGCTTTTGATAAATGTGCAAAAATATTAGGCCTAGATTATCCAGGTGGGCCTTTAATTGATAAATTATCTGTGGAGGGTAATGAAAATAAATTTCAATTTCCAGATACTAGAGTACCAGATTTTGATTTTTCTTTTAGTGGTATTAAAACATCATTCTTATATTTCATTAGAGATAATGTGAAAAAAGATAATGGTTTTATTGAAAAAAATTTAAATCATATTTCTGCCTCAATTCAGAAGAAGCTCATTGATATGTTAATGGAAAAACTATTAAAAGTATCTTTAAAATATAAAATTAAAGAGATTTCAATAGGTGGAGGTGTTGCAGCAAACTCTTTATTAAGAAAAAAACTAAAACTTATTTCTAAAGAAAATAATTGGAATGTATATATACCTGAAATTAGTTTTTGTACTGATAATGCAGCTATGATTGCTAATTATGCTAATTTTATGTTTAAAGATTCAAAATTTTCAGATATTTCAGTAGTACCATATTCTAGAATATAATTTATAATAATGGAACAAAAAGAAATTCAAATAAAAAATAAAAAAGCATTGTTTAATTATGACATTACCGAAAAATATGTTGCTGGAATTACTCTTTTAGGTACCGAAATCAAGTCAGTTAGAAATGCTTCAGTTACATTATCAAGTTCTTTTTGTGTGATTGAAGAGGATCAAATCTATATCAAGGGAATGAATATATCTCAGTACTTATTTGGTAACTTAAATAATCATGAACCTGATAGAGTTCGAAAATTGTTATTGAAAAGAATTGAAATAAATCAAATTAAAAAAAAGGTACAGGAAAAAAAAATGATACTTATTCCTACAAAGCTTTTCATTAATTCTAGGGGATATGCTAAAATTGAGATTGGTCTTGGTAAAGGAAAGAAAATACATGATAAAAGAGAAGATATAAAACAACGTGATATTGAAAGGAAACTGAGAAGCGATTTTAAAAATATTTAAGAAGATATTTAATAATTATTTTTTTATATCTGTTATAAGGAGGAACTAATAAATCAGTTGGACTAAATGGAAAATACTGCCTAAAGACACTCTTACTATTGGAAAACTCTCTAAACCCGTAAATACCGTGGCATCTACCAAAACCACTGTTATTAACACCACCAAAAGGGAGGTTATAGTTTGAATAGTGTAGCGTACTATGATTTATACAAATACCACCAGAAGATGTTCTTTTTAAAACCTTATTAATATTTTTATTTGAATTACTAAAAATATATAGCGCAAGAGGTTTTTCTTTTCGATTTATAAAATTAATAGCCTCATCTATATCATTATATTCATAAACCGGTAATATAGGACCGAATATTTCCTCATTATGAATTTTTGATTTTTTATTAACATTATCTATAACAGTAGGTTCTATGAAATTATCTTTTTTATCTAGTTTCCCTCCAATCAAAATTTTTGCTCCTTTTTTAGTTGCGTCTTCTAATAGATTACTAATTCTTTCAAAATGATTTTTACTAACAATTCTACAATAGCTATCTGATTTTATAGATTTATTTGAATACAGTTTTTCAATTTCTTTATGTAATAAGTTAATAAATTCATCTTTAATGGGTTTATTAATTAATATGTAATCAGGAGCAATACATATTTGACCATTATTTAGAAATTTTGACCAAGCTATTCTTTTCGCTGCTTTTTTTAAATTAGAACTTTCATCAACTATTGTTGGAGATTTACCTCCCAGTTCCAGCGTAACAGATGCCAAAAATTCAGAAGCTGATTTCATTACTATTTTTCCAATGGTTGGTGAACCAATAAATAGAATATGATTAAATTTTAATTTCAATAATTTTTTTGCAGTTTCAGCTCCTCCTAAAACAGTTTTGACCTCATTATTTTTAAATGTTTTTTCAATTATTTCTTTAATTATTATAGATGTATTAAAAGTTATCTCCGATGGTTTTACTATAACAGAATTGCCAGCAGATATAGCATTTATCAGAGATACAAATGTTAAATTGATTGGGAAGTTCCAAGGTGTAATAATTAAAACAAGGCCTTTTGGTTCATATTTAATATATGATCTTGATCCAATTAATGTTAATGGAGTTCCAACTGGTTCATCTCGCATCCATTTTGATAAATTATTTATAGTATGATTTATTTCTGAAGTCACAGGAAATATTTCTGTTATATCAACTTCACTCGGATTTTTTTTAAAATCTTCAAATAATGCTTTTTTGATTTTATCAGAATAACTTAAGATATTCCTTTTAAGTTTTTTTAACTTTTTAATTCTTTGGTTAGCTGTTGATACTTCATTGTTTTTTGAATAGGAAATAGTATTATATATACTCTCTAAATTTATTGTAGAAATTTCTTTTTCAGTTTTCATTTAATTATAATCATTCCAATATAACAAAAAAGAATACCAACAATTGAACTTAGAATAGTATATGAAAAGAATAACAAGAATTTATTTTCATTAATTAGGTTAATGGAATCAATTGTAAATGCTGAGAATGTAGTAAATCCTCCACAAAATCCAACTATTAAAAACAAACTGAGATTTATATTTATGTCTTTATTAAGACTTACATATTTAAATAAAATTCCAGCTAATAAACATCCAATTATATTTACTGCAAATGTTCCTAATGGGAATGAGTCATAAATATGTGATATATTCTTACTAATTAAATACCTGATAATAGACCCAGCCATCCCACCAATTCCTACAAGGAATATATCTTTCATTTTTTATCCTTTTCAATAAACTCAAGGGATGCAGAATTAATACAGTACCTTAATCCAGTAGGGTTTGGTCCATCATTAAAAATATGACCCAGATGTCCCTCACACTTCGAACATATGACTTCTATCCTTTCCATACCGTATCTGTTATCCTCAAGGAAACTAACATATTTTTTATCCTCGACATCAAAAAAGCACGGCCATCCTGTACCAGAATCATATTTTGTATTTGATGAAAATAGTGCCTGACCACAACCAGCACATTTATATTCTCCTTCTTTTTTGTTATTCCAGTACTTTCCAGTGAATGCTCTTTCAGTACCTTTTTGCCTAAGAATATAATATTGTTCTTTGGTTAATTTTTTTGACCATTCATCTTCAACCTTTGATTGTGCATTGCATGATGTATTAGCTATTAAAATAAATATTAAGATTTTTAAGTTTTTCATTTATTTATGTTTACGTCAAGTTGAGGGAAAGGGATACTTAAACCATTTTTTGGAAACTCTTCATATACTTTTTCATTGAAATCAAATTTAACATCTAAATAATTTTCAGATTTTACCCAAACCCTTACCATGATATTTACAGAGCTATCTGCTAATTCTGATAAAACTATCATTGGATCCTTATCTTTTAATATTCTTTCATCATTTTCGATCCATTTAGATAATATTTTTTTTGCTTTTTTGAAATCATCTCCATAGGCAATTGAGAAAGTCCATATAATTCTTCTACTATCTTCAGTGGAGAAATTAGTTACAATAGAGGTTTGTAAAATGCCATTGGGTATTATTACCCTCTTATTATCAATCGTGGTTAGTATAGAATTAAAAATTTGAATCTCTTTCACAGTACCTTTTGTTCCTTCATATTCAATAAAATCTCCTACTTTAAAAGGTTTAAAAAATAGTATCATAACACCAGCAGCAAAATTTTGTAATGTATCTTTCAATGCTAAACCTACAGCTAATCCTGCTGCTCCTAGTATAGCTAGGAAAGATGTCATCTCAACACCAACCATTGATAAAACTGATATTATTAATGCAACTTGTAACGTGATTGATAAAAGGGACCTAAAAAAAGGGATTAAAGACTTATCAATTTTTTTACTGTTAAGAAACTTTTCAAGTACATTAATAGTTCGTTTTATAATTCTTAAACCAATAAATAAGAAGACGACTCCGAGAAGTATTCTTGGAGCATATTCAATAATCAGATTAAAAATTGATGTATAATTTTCTGGACTTAAAATTTCATTCATTAAGCAAATTTAATTTAATCTTCCGGATATGGTATATAAATAATCTTTGAATTATTTTCAAAGACTACAAGTAAGCAACAGAACTCGTCGATATTCTTATATTTTGCTATGAACTCATTTTTATTTTTGATTATATTTCTTTCTATAAGAATTTCAAGATAACTAGCATAATAAACCCATTTGTTTCCTAATATTTCATCTTTATTAATAAATAAGGTTCCTAAATTCAAGTTTTCACTACCCATCACAATTATAGGATATTTAGAAAATTTTTTGTCAACTATTTTTGAACATGCTAATTTAAGTTGATCTGCAACCTTAATAAAATCTGATGTTACTAATCCTATTTTATCAAAGTCTAAATCATTATTTTTATTCTCCATACAACAATAAACTTACTATATTTAAGCAAAATTATGTTTAGAGTTTTAATAATATTTTTCTCACTATTTTTATTTCAATCAAATTATCTATTTTCTAATCATATTGTTGGAGGTGAGATAGAGATGGTTCATATAGGAGATGAGAATTCATTTAGGTACAGAGTTAGTTTGATTCAATATTTTGACTGTGCACAAACTGCTAATCCTGGTCCAGATAACCTAATCACTTACACAATTTTTAGAAAAGCTGATGGTGCTCCTGTTAGGAATGGTACAATGTTTATTACAAACCAAGAGTTTGTTCCTTACACAAATCCTGATTGTGCCTTACCTGGATTTCTATGTACACTTAAAGTTGAATATTCTCATGAAATTACTTTAGATCCAGCAGATTTTGCAGATCCTAACGGGTATGTTATAGTCTGGGAAAGATGTTGTAGAAATTGGGCTACCGAAAATTTAATAGATCCGGGGTGGAATGGTATGACTTACACTCTTCATTTTCCACCAATTGTAGATGCTTCTGGAAATCCATTTGTGAATTCGTCACCAAGACTTTTTCCTCCATTAAGTGATTATGCATGTATAAACCAATTATTTTATATCGATTTTGCTGGAACTGATGATGATGGAGATTCCATTGTTTACAGCTTAGCTGCTCCACTTGATGATAAACAGGAAAACAACAATAATATAGATCCAGTACCAGATCCAACACCACCCCCACATCCAATTGTTAATTTCGCTCCTGGATATGATATTGCTAATATGGTACCGGGAAACCCATCACTAACAATATCAGATGATGGATTCATTACTGTAACTCCAACACAGACAGGCCTATATGTTTTTTCAGTAAAGGCTGAAGAATATAGGAATGGATCAAAAATTGGGGAAGCAAGAAGAGACTTTCAAATGCTAGTTTTAGATGGTTGTGATCCGCCTGATCCGCCTGAGGCACTAGTAAAAATTCCAGGTCAAAATGAGTTTTATAAGGAAGATGACACAATAATTTATGTAGCATCAGTTCCTAAATGTTTTGATTTATTTGTGACGGACGATGCTGGAACAAATGTAACTTTGACCGCAGAAGGAGTAAACTTTGGAAAAGAAGGCGCTGACTTATCTGATATATTTTCTTTTAGTGATGGTTCAATTAATGAAAACGGAGATACTCTGAAAGTTGAGGTTTGTGTTTCCGATTGTCCATACATTCAAAATGAACCTTATTTAATCGATTTGATAGCTGCGGATGATGCATGCCCATTACCACAAAGAGATACTGTTAGAGTTATTATTATTGTTGAACCACCTACAAACAGTAACCCTAACTTTATTAACCAAAAAGATACAAACTATGTAACAGTTCCATGGAATTCTAACTATACAAAATTAATTGAAGGAGTTGATGTTGATATGGATAGCCTTTCTCTTAATTATTTTATAGTTCCAGAAAAACCAGAATATAATATTGAGGATTATGGTTTATCGTTTATTCCAAATGAAAGTGGGGCAGGATCCATATCTGGTCAGATTTCTTTTGATACTGATTGTAGAAATTTTGATTACTCTGACAAAACAGACTTCTTAATTGGTATTGTTTTAGATGATCTTGATACCTGTGATCAGTTAAATCAAGATACTATCTACTATGATTTTAATGTTGAACTTCCATTAAACTCTGGGCCTAAGTTAACATCTGATAAAGAGATAACGGACTCAGTAAATACTAGGCCTAACTTCTCAATAATTGAGGTAGAAACCAATTTAACGGGAAATTATAATTTAAATCTATTTTCTGATGATGTTGATAATGATACATTAGTCATTAATGCTTTTGGTTTAGGATTTGATCTCTCTGATATTAATGCTAGCTTTTCAGCTAATAATTTTCAAACAGGGCATGTTGAAGGTCAATTTTCTTTAGATCTAGAATGTATTAATTTTCCTTATAACAATACTAATGAGTATAAAATTAATTTTATCACTGAAGATATTGATTTCTGTCAGGAAAGTAATGCGGATACTATTCAGCTTATTCTTAAAATTAAATTGGATGAAAATAATGATCCTGTAATAAATGTTGATAAAGAGTTTAAAATGACTGTCAATAAACCATTTGAAATTGACATTAATGCAACGGATTCAGATAATGACTTAATCCTACTTGAATTAATCTCACAAGGGCTTCCTGGTGAATTTAGTTTCAGTAGTGTCTCTGGTGTAGGTAGCGTTACTAGTAAGTTAAAATGGAACCCTACCTGTGAGTTCTTACAAGATGATTTCTCACCAAAAGCATATAATCTAACATTTAAAGTTGAAGATAATAGTTGTCCTTTTTATGGTGAATCAACCAAACAAATAAAATTTATCTTGGAAAAGCCTGAAGTTGATTGGAGTGTATTCAATCCACCAAATGCATTTAGCCCAGATGGTGACGGGATAAATGATTCATTTTCATTAACAAATCTAGACAATCCAAGTCAAAACCTTCCATTAGATGCTTGTGACGATAATTTTGAGTCAATTGTTTTTGTGGATAGAACTGGTGTTGAAGTATTTAAATCATATAACAAAAATTTTGTTTGGGATGGTGGAGGATTACCTTCAGGAGTGTATTTCTATTATATTAAATATACTAAATCAGAGTTTAAGAGTTCAGTGACTTTAGTCTATTAAATTTTACTTAGAGACTTTTCAAGGTCTTTAATAAGTAAGTTTGTTTCCTCAAGACCTATGTAAAACCTTATATAGTTTTTTGGTAGAAGCTCTGTTTTAGAGTAGTACTTACTTTTATTATTATATCTTGCAAGTTCTGGAAATATTAATGATTCATGCCCTCCCCATGATGCAGCCATATGAAAATATTTTAATGAATCACAAAATTTTTCAATTTTAGTTTCATCTGAAGTTTTTAAAATAATTGAAAATTGTCCACAAGGGTTTTTCAAATATTTTTTAGTTAGATTTTTTTGATTGAAATTCAATGAATTTGGATAAATAACTTTCTCTATTTTTGAATGGCTCTCTAAATATTTAACTACTTTCGGAGTAGACTCACCAACATATTTCATTCGTATCTTAAGTGTTCTCAATCCATTTATGAATAACCAAGAATTAAATGGTGATATTGTACTTCCAATGAGTTTAAATTCCTCATTATAAATTTTCTCAATAATTTTTTTTGAGCTACAAATTACTCCTCCCATCGCATTTGCATGGCCTCCAATATATTTTGTTGCTGAATGTATTATAATATCAATTCCCCAATCACTCGGATTGCAATTTATTGGAGAAGCATAACTATTATCAATAATTGTTATAATTTTATTTTTTTTTGCAATCTTAGATATCGGCTCAAGATCTTGCATATCATATGTCCATGAATTTGGGCTTTCTAAATAAATAAGTTTTGTATTTTTTGTGATTTTTTTCTCAATATTTTTAGTTGAACTACCATCTACAAAAGAGACTTTAATATCGTACTTTGGTAAAATTTCTCTCATAAACTTATCAGTTCCTGTATAAGGTCTATCTACTGAGATAATATGCTCTCCAGATTTTATTTGTGAAAGAATTGCTGTGGATATTGCACCCATACCTGTGCTAAATGCAAGTGCAGATTCAGTATTCTCGAGTGCAGCAATTTTTTGTTCAAATATTTTAGTAGTTGGATTATTTCCTCTAGTATAAAAAGGGATATTATTGCTACTAATCATAGCATCCCTCATATCCTTTACTCTAGAAAATAAAAAATTAGAATTGGAAAAAATGGGAGGAATAGCAGCATTGAAGTAATCCTCCCTATTTTCACCTAGATGATTAATTATATCTTCTTTCATTAAGTGATTTGATTTACTTTACGAAATTATAATAATTTTAATAAAGTATATTTATAATATGAAAAATAAAGTAGTTGTTATCACCGGTGGTTCCTCAGGTATTGGAGAGTCTCTAGCCTATAAATTTTCTAAGGAAAAATTTAATGTTATGATTAGTGGAACAAATAAAGACCGTCTTAAGAATGTTTCATCAAATATTATATCAGATGGTGGGAAATGTGAATTTTTTTTACATGATATATCTAAAAAAAAAGAAGTTCAAAGATTAATTGATGAAACAATTAAATTATTTGGAAGAATTGATGTATTGATTTGTAATGCAGGAATATCGGTGAGGTCTTTATTTGAGAAAATTGACTTGAATATTTTTGAGAAACTTTTTCGAATAAACTTTTTTGGATCTGTTTTTTCTGTTAAATATGCACTTCCTCATATTATAAAGACCGAAGGATCAATCATAGCAATTTCTTCTCTAAACGGATTTATATCTACACCAACAAGATCAGCATATGTTTCTTCAAAACATGCTATGCAGGGTTTTTTTGATTCTCTAAGGTTAGAAATGATAAAAAAAAATGTTCACGTTATGGTTGCTTCTCCCGGGTATGTTGAAAGTAATTTTAGAAAAAACACTCTTCAAGGTGATGGGGTTAAAGAAGGTAAATCTTCAAGAGATAATAAAAAAATGATGTCTTCAGATGAGGTTGCCTCTAGAGTTTTTAATGGTTATGTATCTAAGAAAAGGGATGTGATTTTTACTTTTAGAGGAAAACTAGCACATCTTATAAAAAATTGGTTTCCAAAAATTTCTGATAGTCTAGCCTATAATGAAATATTAAAAGAGCGAGAGTCATTATTAAAAGACTATTAATCAACAATATATAAATTTTTTTTCCTAATAAATTTTTTCTTATTATTCATTGATACCTCATACCAAGCTTCAATATCATTATTAGTTATCTTCAACTTTTCACCCTTTTTAATTATCATAAATACATCAGAAGCAGAAGAAGGCTCATTCATTATGAATGTATTGTTATCTGTAACTATCCCTATTCTTGGTACTTTATAATTTATAATTGCTAATGTTAAAAAAGAAAGAATGTAGAAACCCTTTAAAAAAAAGTTTGGTTTATTATTCTTAGATATTATAAAAATATTTACCGTAAAAATTAGAGATATTAAAGTAATGAGGATAGTTAATAATTTACTTTTATATTTTAAAAATAATTCGTTTAAATAGTCCTTGTCTGATAGATCATAAGTATTTAATTCATTTTTTAATATTATTTTATTAATCTTTTCCTGAATTAATTTATCACTATTTTTTCTTTGAATTATTGATAGATAGTAAATCGATTTTTCATAATTATTAAGTTTTTCTTCAATTACAGCCATTTTTAATAGCATACTTTCTGAGTAATATTTATTAATGTAAAATATAGAATCGTATATTTTTTTTGATTCAGTATAATTCTCATTATAGAAAAGTGAGTCAGCACCCATTAATTCTTCTTCTTGGGAAAAAGTATCAAATGATATTAGTAATAAAATAGAGTAAATAAACTTAATCAGATTCATTAATAATTAATTTCCTTTCATGGGTTATATTATCAGTCTCCAAAATTAAAATGTACTCTCCTTTCTCAATAAATTTATTATAATGAATATGATATGGATTTTGGTTTTGATTTTTACTTAAAATTAAGTCCCACCTGTATTGATTTAATCCTTTATTTCCCTCACCTAAGTATTTCCAAATTATTTCATTATCATGTTTAATACTTATTTTATAATTTTTTTTGTTATCTAATATAAAACTGAAAGGAATTTTTTCATATGTATTCATTATAGGTTCTTTATGAGTATCATTAAACTTGGGCAAAAACATTTCATCACTTTCAATCAAATAATCAGAAAATTTATTTTTTTCAGTTTGAATTTTATAAAAAGTATGTACAGCATTCAAATTTAATTTATATATCCCTCTGCCATGAGTAGAAACTATCATATCATTATAATCTAGATTAATTTCAATATCAGAAATACTAGATTGTGGGATATTTTTACCAAAAAGGTTCCAATTTAATCCTCTATCAAATGATATATAGAGACCTCTATGTAGTCCGGCATATAAAATATTTTCATATTTGTGGTCTTCTACAATTATATTAACTGGCTCATTAGGTAAGTTATTTTTTATTGAAACCCAATTTTCTCCGTAATTTTCAGAATAATATATATAGTTATTTAGATCATCATAATTAATTCCTGTCATTGACATATAAACTCTTGATTTTTTATATTTTGAGGGAGTAATACTTCTAATATAAGCATCCGCAATATCATCTGAGTTTTCGCTCCAATTTTTTCCATCATCTTTTGTAACCCAGAAAGAACCCCTGTCAGTACCATAGTATAATAATCCCTTATTCATTTCTGATTCAGCAAAAGCTCCAGCAGAAAAAGAAAGATTATTTTTTTTAGATAAAGAAACCAAGTCATTACTTATTAATTCCCAATTTTCACCTTTATTGTATGATTTAAATACATAATTCCCTGCATGATATAAAATATTATTATCATAATTTGAAATTATGTAGGGAGTAATAAAATTATAATTTAATTTTCCATCAATACTTTCTGGTAGTGAAGGTTTTATAGATTTAGATATATTATCTCTCATATTCTTTCTTCTGATTGCACCATTCTGCATACTAAAATAGATTATATTGTTATCTGTAGGGTCTACCTGTGTTATGCATCCATCTCCTCCATCCCATGCATCGATCCATAAATATTTCCATTTATCCTCGAAGTTATAGTTAAGTTCTTCTGACGGTCCAAAAACAGTTGCATCATCTTGAGTACCCCCATAAATATTATATGGAGTTTTAGTATCAATTTCAATATCATAAAATTCACCAGTTGGTATATTATTGTAGTGGAGCCATGAATCTCCTTTATCATAACTTACAAAAAAACCTCCATCATTTCCTAACGCAATATGTTTAGGATTTTTTGGATTTATCCATAATTCACAATGATCTAAATGTAATCCCTTTGCCGCACTAGGATTAATTCTTTTGACTAATCCCTCTAAATTTTTAAATGTTTTTCCACCATCATTACTATATGCGGTTCTAACACCAAGACCATATATCTCATTATCATTTTGTGGATTAACATAAATATCAGCGAAATACCAGCCAATGCCAGGAAAAATTAGTAACTCATCTTTGTGTGTTCTTTCCCAGTCCTTTCCTCCATTTACAGAAGAATATATTTCTGCAGCGAGATTTCTTTCTTTATTTAAGTTATCAATTAGTGCATATACTTTTTCACTATTTTGATAGGATACCGCGAGGCCAATTCTTCCTAATTTATCACCAGTAGGTAGTCCTTTTGTTATATTTATCCAATTTTCACCATTGTCAACACTTCTATAAATACCACTATTTTTTCCTGATATGCTTGGATAGTTTTCCCACATTGAGGAATAAATTATATTAGGATTTGAAGGAGATATTACAATATCATTTGATCCTGTACTATCATTAATATAAAGTACATGATCCCATGTTTCACCTCCATCAATAGTCCTGAAAATACCTCTATTTTTATTTTTAGACCAAAAATGTCCAAGTACACTAACAAAAACAATATCTGGATTATTAGGGTTTATAGAAATTTCACCAATATGCCATGAGTCATCGAGTCCTTTGTGTAACCAGGTTTCTCCACCATCAGATGATTTATAAATGCCAGTTCCTGGCATTGTAAAATTTCTACCTTTTTTTAAACTTTCTCCCGTTCCAACATATAAGATATTTTTATCTGAAGGAGCGACAGCAATGTCTCCAATGCCAATAGATGGAATTTCATTTAAAATTGGTTTCCAGCTCATTCCATTATTTACAGTTTTCCATAAATTACCAGATCCAAATGCTACATACATGGTCCCAGGATTTTCTTCATCTAATTGTATTGATTCGACCCTAGCTGAATTTTTTACTGGTCCAAGTTGTATGAAGTCAACGTTAAATGGAGTTTTTTCTTTTAATATTTTATAATCTTCATAAGACTCAACAAGTGGAGAGATTGGTTGTTGACTATATGTTAAAATTGATATTAAATTAATAGTCAAAAAGCATAGTATAATTTTTTTCATTAATTTAATTTAACAATTTTTAAATAATTAGTTCTCATTATTGTAATGTCGATAACATTTTCTAGTTTTGCGCGTTTCAGTTTTTAAATGATTGGCTAGCTCAGTTGGTAGAGCATCTCCCTTTTAAGGAGAGGGTCCTGGGTTCGAGACCCAGGCCAATCACTTCTTTTTTTTAACCATTTTTTTCTAATTTGATAGTGTATAGGCGGATAAGACAGCCGCTGTCTCAGTTCTGTAAATTTGATTTCCAAGTGAGACTCCTTTGAAGCCTTTTTCCTTAATTCTAATTTTCTCATCATTTCTAAAATCTCCTTCTGGTCCTACTATTATTATCGAATCCTCATTTCCTGATGATGATATTTTTATACTCGATTGAATATCCGCAAAATATTTATTTTTAATTGAAATTTCTTTTTTTAAAAATGAATCTAAAGATATAATTTCTTCAATTTTTGGTTTAAATAATGATTTCGTTTGTTTCATTGCAGATATTGCTTTCCTTTCAATTCTATCAATTTTTATTTTTCTTCTTTCAGAATTATTTGTATAAATAAAAGAAATAATATTAATTCCAATTTCTGATAATTTTTCTGTCATCCATTCGTTTCGATTCATACTTTTAGTTGGTGAAACAACTAATTGTACAATTTTATCTCTTTTCTCTGTTTTTATTTTTTTTGGTTCTTCTATTAAACAGTCATTTCTATTTATTTTAATAATTTTTGATTGGAAAAGATTACCAAGTCCATCAGTCAAATTTATTCTGTCTCCTTTTTTTTTTCTAAATACTTTAATGCAATGTTTGAACTCCTCTCTTTCTAAATATTTGGATTTAGGATTTGATGTATAAAATAATTCCAATTTTATTATATATTTAATGTCTAAACTAAACTAATTATGCTTTATAATAAACTAAAAATAATAAACTTATTTTTATTGTTAATATGTAATTATTCCTATTCACAGAGTAATAAAAACAATAAAGATTTTCCCAAATATACGAGTTCAGAAAAAAGATTAATAGGATATGAGAAAAGATTGGAAATTGAGAATTCCTCTATTGTAAAAAATATTTCGTTTAGAAATATTGGGCCAACCGTTATGAGTGGAAGAGTTAGTGACTTGGAGGTTAATCCACAAGATCCATCACACTTTTATGTTGCTTATGCATCTGGAGGACTTTGGGAAACTACAAATAATGGAAATAGCTTCAATTCTATATTTGATAATCAGATGGTGATGACAATTGGAGATATTACTGTAGACTGGGCAAATAATATAATTTATGTTGGTACTGGAGAAAAAAATTCAAGCAGATCGTCATACTCAGGAAACGGTATCTATAGGTCTAGAGATAATGGAGATACTTGGGAGCATTTAGGTTTAGATGAATCACATCATATTGGAAGAATAATATTACACCCTAATGATAAAAATATAATATGGGTAGCTTCACTTGGTCATCTATATTCTCCAAATGAGGATAGAGGATTATATAAGTCAATTGACGGAGGAAAGACTTGGGAAAATAAATTATTTATTAATAGTATGACAGGTGGAATAGATCTTGTAATACATCCAAAAAACCCTAATATAATTTATTCAGCTATGTGGGAAAGAGAAAGGAAAGCTTGGGACTTTGATGGATCAGGAAAAGGGTCTGGGATATATAAATCATCTGATGGTGGTGAAACCTGGGTAGAGATTTCTGGAAATTCTAGCGGATTTCCTGATTCTGAAGGTACTGGAAGAATTGGTTTAGATATTTCAGTGTCTAATCCTAATATGGTGTATGCTATTTTGGATAATCAAGACAGAAAACCAAAAGTCCAGAAAACCAAAAGTGAAAACCTTTCTAAAGATGATTTAAGAACAATTTCTACAGATGAATTTTTAAAAATATCAAATAAAAAACTTGATATTTTTTTAAAAGAAAATAGGTTTCCATCCGAATATAAATCTGAAAATATAAAAAAGATGGTTGAGAATGGATCTATTGATCCTATATCATTAGTGGAATTTCTAGAAGATTCAAACACACTTCTTTTTGAAACTCCTGTTATTGGCGCAGAGGTATATCGATCGGAGGATTCTGGTAAAACCTGGAAAAAAGTAAACACTGATGAGCTAAATAATTTATATTATTCCTATGGTTACTATTTTGGAGAAATCAGAGTTGATCCTCAAAACTCTGAGAAAGTTTATATTTTAGGTGTTCCTCTTTTAAAATCTGATGATGGAGGTAAAACTTGGAATTCTATTGACTTTGAGAATATGCACGGAGATCATCAAGCTCTATGGATAAATCCAAAAAAATCTGGTCATCTTATAGCTGGAAATGATGGTGGTTTAAATATAAGCTATGATGATGGTAAAAACTGGTCCAAACATAATAGTACATCTGTAGGACAGTTCTATGATATTAATATAGATATGAAAGAACCATATAACGTCTATGGTGGTTTTCAGGATAATGGAGTTTGGATGGGACCATCAAATTATCAGCCAAGTTTAAGGTGGCATAGTTCTGGTCAATATCCGTGGAAATCAATTTATGGTGGTGATGGTATGCAAACTGAGGTTGATTTTAGAGATAATAACACTGTATACACTGGATCTCAATTTGGAAATTATGTAAGATTAAATATTTCTACAGGAGAAAGAAAGCGAATAACACCAGGACATAAGTTAGGAGAAAGACCATACAGGTGGAACTGGGAATCTCCAATTTATCTTTCAAGACATAATCAGGACATATTATATATGGGATCAAATAAATTTCATAGGTCAGTTGACCAAGGCGATAATTTTGAGACATTATCAGAAGACTTAACCAAGGGTGGAAAAAAAGGAAACGTAAGTTATGGTACACTCACTTCAATAATTGAATCAAATTTGAAATATGGTCTTATTTATGTTGGTTCTGACGATGGTTTAATTCATGTCTCAAAAGACGCAGGATATTCTTGGAACCAAATATCAAACTCGCTTCCTGAGGATATGTGGGTGAGTAGTATTTATCCTTCAAATTTTATGGAGGGACGGGTGTACTTGTCTTTGAATGGATACAGGTGGGATAATTTTGAATCGATGATTTATGTTTCAGAGGATTATGGTTTAAATTGGAGTAAAATTGGTCATAATCTACCAAAAGAACCAGTTAATATAATTATTGAAGATCCAAAAAATGAAAGATTGATTTATGTTGGAACTGATCATGGAGTTTATGCATCTTTAGATTATGGGAATTCTTTCTCTGCATTTAGAGGAGGTCTTCCTAATGCGCCAGTTCATGATTTAGTTGTGCATCCTAGAGAGAATGAATTAGTAGTTGGAACGCATGGTAGGTCAGTTTATATTGGGGATGTGTCTTATCTTCAAAAATTAACAAATCAATTAATGTCAAAATCTATCCATATATTCAAACCTAATTTAATTTCTTATTCATCTCGCTGGGGCTCAAAAAATTGGTATGGAAATGTTATTGAACCAAAATTTGAGTTTGTTATTTATTCAGATAAAGTATCTGAAATAAATTTAAATATTGAAAAAGATGGTAAAGTTTTAATATCAGAAAAAATAAATGCTGATATTGGTATTAATTATATAAGTAGTAATCTATATAGTAAAAAAATAAATTCTTATCTGAATACAGGAGAATATAAAGTCCTTATTCTCAGTGGTAAGGATAATGATAAAATTAATTTCAATATTAAATAATATTATGTTTGAATTATTAATTCTTTTATTTCTTTTAAAATCTGAGGAAAGTTATTTTCCGTTAAGGCTCGACACTGTTATCCAAAAAAAACATATGGTTCCAGAGGCAACTGAATTATGGAACCCTGTTCCAAGTATTGTAGATCCTGGTAATAATTTTTCAGATGCACCATCAGATGCAATAATATTATTTGATGGAAATAATTTGAATAGCTGGGTACACAAGGATGGAGGAGAGCCAAAGTGGACAGTAAATGACGGTTATTTTACTGTAAAACCTGGCACTGGAAGTATCATATCAAAACAGTATTTTGGTAGTTGCCAATTACATATTGAATTTATGACACCCTCTGAAATTATTAGTGAAGGGCAGGGTAGAGGTAATAGCGGTGTTTATTTTATGGAAGATCCAAATCAACCGGGTGATTCTGGTTATGAAATTCAAGTTTTAGATTCCTATAATAACAGGACATATTCCAACGGTCAGGCAGGAAGTGTCTATAAGCAGCATATTCCATTAGTTAATGCATCGAAAGAACCTGGTGATTGGCAGTCTTACGATATTATTTTTAAGGCTCCTGTTTTTAATTCTAATGGAAGTCTAGAATCTCCTGCTTATGTAACAGTATTTCATAATGGAGTTTTAATTCAAAATAATGTTCAGATTCAAGGTTATGTAAAATTTATTGGTTATCCTGAGTATAAAGCTCACCCTAAAAAGTTACCTATGAAATTACAAGATCATGGTAACCTAGTAAGTTTCAGAAATATTTGGATTAGAGAACTTTGAAATATTCTAACTATACTTACATATGAATAAAATTAATCTATTACATATTTTCATTATGTCCTTGTTTCTTTTTACATGTAGTAACAATGATGATATTGTAAATCCGGATGGAGATACTGAGCATGATTTTGAGTTACATTCAAATAATCGAGTATCATCTTTATTGATGACCAGGAAGGAATATAAAAGTTGGAAAGATAATGATGACTTTTCTAACACAGAAAAAAGACATTCCTTATTCAAGGATATTTATAAAAAATTTCCTGATAAGTACGATTTTATTTTTTTGATTTTGAATGAAAATGAAAAACCTTCTAATATAAATTACTTCGGTAAATTAATTGGTGTTTCAAATAATATTGAAGGAATTGGAAAAAATATTTATGATAATTCTGCTGATTATGGTTCTTCTGGCAAATTAAAATCTGTCATGCATTTACCAGGATTAAACTTTCTAAAAAATGGACCATCTTTACATGAAATTGCTCACAACTGGGCAAATTCTGCACTTGAAACTCATAATGTTGATGGTACTGGTACTGGTTTGACTTCATACCCTTACTGGGGACATTGGGGGTTTACTGGTGGAAGCTATAGAGGTCAATTAGGTGGTTTCGATCAAAGTTCATTAACTGAAAATGGTGGTGGTTCTTATACTGTCGATCCTTTTGGTCCATTTGCAAATGGTGGAAATGGTGTGCCGTATACTGAATTTGAACTTTATCTTATGGGAATGTTGCCAATATCTTCTGTATCAAATTTTGATATGTTTACAGATATTACATCATTTTCAACAAGTACCTCAGGTTATACTTTTTCAGCAGCAAAAACATCTTATTCACCAAGCTCACTTGAAGATTTACTTGGAAAAAGAAACCCTAGTTATGAGAATTCTCAGAAAGAATTTAAACTACTAATTGTAGTTTTAACAGATGAATCACTCTCTGAGGATGAGTGGACAACAGTAGATAATACAGCCGAATGGTTTTCTAGAAAAGGAGATGATGGAACCTATTTATATAATTTCTGGGAAGCAACAGGTGGTGTAGGTTCAATAAGTATAGAAAACTAATTTTTTTGTAAGTAATTTTAGAAAGCCCAACCAAATGATATATTACCAGCAAGACCAAGTCCATCACCAGCCCATAAAGCATCACCCTCAATTTTAGCATTATTGTAACGAATTCCAGTGTTAATGTCAATCGTGAAACCACTGTTATTTCCAAACACCCACTGATGTCCAAATAATCCAGCAATATTTAATACGTTAATTCCAAACTTATCATTAAAATCGTTAGAGTATTTTGTTGAACTATATCCTAATGCAGGAGCAAGATACCATCCATCAGGCGCCTCATTTGCAAAGTATATTTTATATTTAGCCTGACCACCAAGACCTGTTGATTTACCTAATATTCCTAAGTCAAGGCTAGAATACGTCAATGATAATTCTATTGATGAACCTTCATCAAGTACATTTTCATAAGTTACTTTCCCAATGCCAAATATTAAACTGAAGGGATTTATTTTAACAACTTTTTTTTGAGCAAAAGTAGCAAAGCTTAGTGATAAAAGGATTAGTAGAATTGATAGCTTTTTCATAAAAATTTACTTTTATTTTACATAAATATGGTTAAAGTTTTTCAATAACTATATTGTGGTTTGTATAAATACAAATATCAGCTGCAATTTTGAGACTTTTTTCAACAATTTCCTCCGACGATAATTTCTTATTATTTTCCTTTAATGCAATTGCTGCTGCCTGTGCGTACATACTACCGGATCCAATAGTTGCAATATTATTATCTGGCTCTAAAACATCACCTGTTCCAGATACAATAAGAATCTGATTATTATCTGCAACTATCATCATAGCTTCTAATCTTCTAAGATATCTATCCATTCTCCAATCTTTTGCTAACTCAATTGCTGATCTTTTCATATTACCACCAAATTTGTTCAGTTTTTCCTCAAACCTTTCAATCAGTGTAAAAGCATCAGCAGTTGATCCAGCAAACCCAGCTAATATTTTTCCTTCGTGTAGAATCCTTATCTTTTTTACATTACTCTTTGCAACAGTATTTCCCATTGTTGCTTGTCCATCTGCTCCGATTGCTACCTTACCATCCTTTAGGACAGCACAAACAGTAGTTGATTTTAATTTTTTCATAATTATACTAGAATTTTAATTGGATCTTCAATAAGCTCTTTTAAGGTTTTGAGAAATGCTGATCCAGTTACTCCGTCAACAATTCTATGGTCACATGACAAAGTTACTTTCATGATATTACCAGGCACTATCTCTCCATTTTTTATAATTGGAGTATTTTTAATACCACCGACCGCTAGAATACAAGAATCATTTGGATTAATGATAGCTGTAAATTCCTCTATTCCAAACATACCTAGATTGGAAATTGTAAATGTATTTCCCTCCCAATCAGATGGCTGAAGTTGTTTATTTTTCGCTTTACCGGCAAGATCTTTTACCTCTAGAGAAATATGTGATAAACTTTTATTATCAGCAAATCTTACAACTGGAACAAGTAATCCATCTTCGACTGCAACAGCAACTCCAATATGAACATGTTTATTAATCCTTATTTTATCACCTAGAAAGCTTGAATTTACCATTGGATGTTTTCTTAATGCAACAGAAGCTGCTTTCAAAACAATATCATTAAATGATATTTTAACATCAGAAGATTCATTTATTTTATTTCTACCTTCTATACAATTATCCATATTAATTTCCATAGTAAGATAAAAATGAGGTGCTGTAAATTTACTTTCAGATAGTCTTTTAGAAATAGTTTTCCTCATTTGGGTTACTGGTATTTCTTCATATGACTCTTTTAAATGTATTTGTGGTAGTTCAATATTTTGTTTGCTTGAACTTTCAATTTTTTCCTCAGAATAATTTTCAATATCAGCTTTAGTTATTCTTCCTCCATCTCCAGTTCCAATAACTGATTTAAGATCAATGTTCTTTTCTTTGGCAAGTTTTTTTGCTAATGGAGATGCTTTTATTCTATCCGAATCAGATGATTCTGTAACTTCTTCAATTATTTTCTCCTTCTTTATTTCTTCAATTTCTGGATTTTCTTTTAATATTTGATCAGAGTTTTTTAAT
>CEVF01022358.1_pt1 | contig 21065 bp, 17 predicted proteins | sample 356441 | NCBI WGS metagenome assembly CEVF01 (sample SAMEA2622765, study PRJEB7988) | marine metagenome | biome: marine biome (ENVO:00000447); feature: surface water layer (ENVO:00002042); material: "saline water (ENVO:00002010), including plankton (ENVO:xxxxxxxx)" | depth 5 m | reverse complement strand
TTTTTTCTTATGAGAATTTTAGATATAATGTTCAATCTGATGTTCGTTTGGGAGTAGTTGGATCTGAGAATAGCTTTAAAAATAATACGATAAAAAAATTCGATAATTATTTTGAGAGTAAAGAAGCAAAAGAACATTATACAAGTATTGATTTTTATACAAACACAATAAATCTTAGAAATAGAGCTGGAAATTATTCAAGAAGAATCTTTGAACTAGATGTTGAAAGAAAACAGCTTTTTAGATTATTAAAAGAATATTTAGAAGAACTCCAAAGTAAATAACAACTCAGTAGACTTATCTATAATATTGTATTTATTTATATTTATTGAATAATTAAATTTTAAATCATAATGAAAAAATATATTTTATCTTTTTTCCTACTAAGTATTTTATCGTGTGTTAATAATACAAATCAGGAAAATTACACAAGGTTAACTAGAGGTAATGTTCAAATATTTGATGAGTCTGCAAAAATATTTGTCAATGAAGATTCAAGAATTGAATTACTAGCTGATTCTCTTTTTTTATCAGAGGGTCCTTTATGGATTGAAAGTCTAAATTCTCTACTTTTTACACAAGTTGCATCAAATAAAGTTTTTAAGTGGAATGAAAATGATGGATTATCAGTTTATTTAGATCCAAGTGGATATACTGGTATTGTACCTGCTGAACCAGATGGTTTAGTTGGATCAAATGGAATGGTTCTAAATTCAAATGGAGATTTAATACTAGCTCAACATGGCGATAGAAGGGTAGCAAAACTTATTGATTGGGATAATGAAAAACCTGAATTTGAAACTTTAGCTGGTAGATATAATGATAAATTATTTAATAGTCCAAATGATTTAGTATATGCTGATAATGGCGATTTGTATTTTACAGATCCTCCGTATGGTTTTGGTCTTGAAAAATTATTAACAAGTGAATTAAAAGAACAACCTGTCAATGGTGTTTATAAGTTAACAAAAAGTGGAGAAGTGGTTCTTCTAGTTGAGGATATTTTATTGCCGAATGGTATAGCTATATCAAATGATAATAAAACTTTATATGTTAATAGCTCAGATGTGGAGTATCCTATAATTACAAAATTTGATATCACAGAAAATGGTTTAGAAAATAGAGACATATTTTTTGATGGGACAGAATTAATTAAATCTTCAGAAGGGTGGTTTGATGGATTAAAAGTACATTCTTCAGGAAATATATTTTCAACTGGTCCTGGAGGAGTTTTAATTCTAACTCCAGAAGGTAAACATTTAGCAACAATTGGAACAACAAGTAATGCTTTAAATTGTGCATTTGGTAATAATGAAGAATATTTATATATAACTGCTTTTGACTATCTAGCTAGGGTAAAGCTTAATTAAGAACTATGAGAAAAATTTTATTAATAACTTATATTTTTTTATTTACGTCCTGCGATAGTATTGGAGATAAAAATTCTTTTAACAGAAATTCTGACTTAGATAATATTACTTTCATTATTGATCTAAAAGTAAATGAAGATACAAATGAAGATTTAGATGCTTTTATTCAAGAAATAACTGATAAGGTTCTCAATACTGAGGATTTTTGTTTAGAGTATGCATATTATGTTTCTGAGGATAGAAAATCTGTTACTCTTTATGAAAAATATATAGACAGTAAGTCAGGAATTATACATGGACAGAATTTTATGTCTGGTCCATTTTTTGATCGATTTTTCAATTTATTTACTCTTGAAAAATTCATAGTCACAGGTCCAGCTACTGATGAATTTAAAAAATTTACTGAAGAAAATGGATTTATAATTGAGTATAGAGAATCGGTAGATGGTTTTATTAGATAATATGAAAATATTATTTTCATTTTTATTCATTTTATTTTCATTCAATTCAGTTCAATCTCAAGATAGATTTGAAAACCTAGATGTTTTTGAATTACAATATGCTAGAGATCCTCAAATTTCTCCAGATGGAAATTATATATTATATGTAAGGACTGAAATGGATATTATGAAAGATGGTAGATCTTCTAGTATTTGGATTTTAAATGCTGATGGATCAAATCATCAAAAATTAACTTCTTCTACTAGAAATGAAAGTAATCCAAGATGGAGTCCTGATAGTAAAAAAATATCTTTTATATCTAGTTCGGATGATGATAATGGTTCAGAAATTTTTATTTATTGGGTTGATTCTAAACAGTATTCCTCAATTTCTCAACTTAGTGGTTCTCCCAGATCTATTAAGTGGTCTAGAAATGGAAAATATTTGGGTTTTTCAATGTTTGTTCCAGAAAAAACTCTACAATTAGTTTCTCCTCCTAGAAAACCAAAAAATGCAAAATGGGCTGAAAAACCAAGAATAACTGAAAGATTAAAACATGAAGCTGATGGTTCTGGATATATGAGAGAAGGTTTTACTCATTTATTTTATATTTCTAGTGAAGGTGGGTCACCTAATAAAGTTACATCTGAAAAATATAATCATAGATCATTTGAGTGGAATGGTAATTCAAATGGATTTATATTTTCGTCTAATTATAAGGAAGATTGGGAATATGATTTTAGAAATTCAGAATTATATAGTATTAATCTGGATGGTAGTGGTTTAAAACAGCTTACTGATAGAAAAGGTCCTGATTATGGAGCTGTTATATCTCCAGACGGAAATTTAATTGCATACCTTGGATATGATGATAAAATTCAAACATATCAGACTACCAATTTATATCTCATGGATATTAATGGAGGGAATAAGAGAGAAATTAAAACTAATTTAGATAGAAGTATCGCTTCTTTAAAATGGTCTAAGGATGGTAAAAATTTATTTTTTATGTACGATGATGAAGGAAATACTAAGGTAGCATTAACGTCATTATATGGAAAGATAAAAAATCTAGTTGATAATGTTGGTGGTACAACAATTGGCAGACCATATGGTGGAGGATCTTATTCTATATCTAATAACAATAAAATAGTATTTACTTTAACATCTCCTTATCATCCATCAGATATTGCTATAAATGATGGTAAATCTACAAATAGGTTAACTAATTTAAATTTTGATCTTTTGAATAAAAAAGACTTAGGTAAAGTAGAAGAGGTATGGTATAAATCTTCTGTTGATGGAAGGGATATCCAGGGCTGGATAGCAAAACCTCCTAAATTTGATTCAAATAAAAAATATCCATTGATCGTAGAAAATCATGGTGGTCCTATAAGTAATTATGGTGCGAGATTTTCTCCTGAAATTCTTTTATATAGCTCAGCTGGATATGTAGTTTTTTATCCAAACCCAAGAGGAAGTACAAGCTATGGTGAAGAATTTGGTAATTTATTATATAGAAATTATCCTGGTGATGATTATAATGATGTTATGGATGGAGTAGATAAAATGATTGATTTGGGTTATATAGATGAAGATAATTTATTTGTAACTGGAGGAAGTGCTGGTGGTATAATGACCGCATGGATTATAGGAAAAAATAATAGATTTAAAGCTTCAGCAGTAATTAAACCAGTAATGAACTGGATTTCAAAAACTTTAGTTGCTGATAATTATTTTGGGTATGCTCATTCGAGATATGAAGGGCAGCCTTGGGAAAACTTTAACCATTACTGGAGTTTTTCACCTATATCATTAGTAGGTAATGTTGAAACACCTACAATGGTAATGGTTGGTTTAGATGATCTTAGAACACCTCCATCAGAGGCGAAACAATTATATCATGCTTTAAAATTAAGAAAAGTAGAAACAGTATATGTTGAAATTCCTGGAGCATCTCATAATATATCAAACAGACCAAGTCAACTCATCACTAAGATTGATCATATCTTGTTCTGGTTTAATAAGTATTTAAACAATTAAAATTCATAACTTTATTTAAAATATTTAAAACTAGTATGACTACTAAAAAACTCTTAATTTCTCTGATTTTTATATTTTTTTCTAATCAGATTTATTCTCAAACAAACAATTTCTATTCTTCATCGAATATTTCCTCAATGTTAGAAAAGTTAGATGTATTTGGTAAAGTCTTATATATAGCTGCTCATCCTGACGATGAAAATACAAGATTAATTGCTTATCTAGCAAATGAAAAAAAATATGAGACTGCTTATTTATCTGCAACAAGAGGAGGTGGAGGTCAAAACTTTTTAGGCACACACTTGAAAGATAATTTAGGTTTAATAAGAACCCAGGAACTTTTAGAAGCTAGGAAAATTGATGGTGGTAAACAGTTCTTTTCTTCTGCTCTTGATTTTGGTTATTCAAAAGAACCAGTTGAGACACTCAATTTTTGGAATGAGGAAAAAATATTATCTGATTTTGTATGGATAATTAGAAAATTTAGACCTGATATAATTATTACAAGATTTAATCAAACTCCATATATAACTCATGGACATCATACTGCATCTACAATCTTAGCTAATAAAGCATTTAACCTTTCAGGAGATCCAGATGCATTTCCAGAACAATTAGATCATGTAAAAGTTTGGAAAGCTCAAAGACTTTTATGGAATACATCTATTAGATATTTTAATCTTAATGAGGAGGATATTGAAAAAATGTTAAAGATAGATGTTGGAGTATATAATAATAAAATTGGTAAGTCTTATAATGAAGTTGCATCAGAGAGTCGTTCTATGCATAAAAGTCAAGCTTTTGGTTCTTTGAGGAGGAGAGGAAGTGAAATTGAAATAATTGACTATACACAAGGTAAAAAACCAGAAAAAGATATTATGGATGGGATTGATACTTCATGGGATAGAGTAAAGCCAAATGATGCATTAAAATTATATGTAAATCAAGCAAAAGATTCTTTTGATATAAATCATCCATATAAGATAATAGATTATTTAACTCTTGCTCATAGAGAATTAAATAGAGTTTTTGATAGAGATTGGCGTGCTATAAAGAAAAATGAAGTTAAAAATTTAATTAAAGCTACATCAGGATTGTTTTTTGAAGCTTTATCTAATGTCGAATTAGCTTCTCAAGGAGATGAAATAAAGATAAAGTTTGATATTATAAATAGAAGTCCGTACCCAATTAAATTAGAAAAAATTCAATTAGATGAAATAGAAATTGATATAGATGATTCATTAGAATATAATAAGTTGTTTAGCTTAGACAAAGATTTTAAAATACCTTTAAATGCTGAAATTTCTGAAAAATATTGGTTAAAAAACACTCCCGAATTTGGAAGTTACAATATAGATGACCAGACACTAGTTGGTGAACCAGATAATAAGCCAACTTTAGAGGCTAAATTTATTTTCAGAATTAATGGACAACAAATAACTTATAATTCTCCTGTAATATATAAAATAAATAGTCCCATTAATGGAGATGAGTATAGACCGTTCAATATTGGTAATCCTATTTATCTGAACCCAGTTAATAATCTTGAGTATTTTGTAAATACTAATAAAAAACAATTAGAAGTAGAAGTGATATCTGGTACAGATAACTTGAATGCAAGGGTATATTTAGATGTTCCTGAAGATACTAAAGTTGAGCCAGAATTTTTTGATGTAGAATTTAAAAATAATGATGAAAGAAAAATATTAAGATTTAATGTTTCTTTATCTGGAACTAAAAATTCAATTAGTAATATTTCATACAAAGCAAACATTGATGATAAAGTTTTCTCAAGAGGTAAACAAAAAATTATATACTCTCATATATCTCAACAAACTAGATTTCCAAAGTCAGATGTATCATTAATTAAATTTGATTTGAATATTAAAGCAAAAAATATTGCTTATTTAATGGGATCTGGTGATAAAATCCCTGAGTCTTTGTCTTTAGTTGGATATAATGTGGATATAATAGGAAAAAAAGAATTAAATATTGAAAATTTAAAAAATTATGATGCTTTAATTGTTGGAGTTAGAGCATTTAACTCAGATAAGTCTTTATTAGATATTAAAACTAATTTAATGAATTATATGAGTTCTGGGGGTAATGTTATTATCCAGTATAATACTTCTAGAAATCTAGATGTAAATAAATTTTCTCCTTATCCATTTAAATTATCTAGAAATAGAGTTTCTCAAGAAGACGCTCCAGTAAGAATAATTAATAAAAAACATCCTGCTTTGAATTATCCTAATAAAATAAATTTAGAAGATTTTAATGGTTGGGTTCAAGAAAGAGGTTTGTATTTTCCTAATTCTTGGTCTCCAGAATATGAAACAATAATCTCTTCAAATGATGAAGGAGAAAAGCCAAATAATGGGGGTATATTAATTTCAAAAGTTGGTGAGGGGTATTTTGTTTATACATCATATTCATGGTTTAGACAACTACCGGCAGGGGTTAGTGGTGCTTATAAAATATTTTCAAATCTTATTTCGTTAGGAAAAAAGTAGAATCTATTTATTTAAAATTTTTCTTATTTCTAAGCAAACCGTATCTACATTTTCTTTTGTGAAGCAAATTGGAGGTTTTGTTTTAATGACGTTATTATACGGACCATCAGAACCCACAAGAATAAATTTTTTTCTTAGTTCATTTTTCAATTTTTGAGCAAGTACAGTATTAGGTTTTTTAGAATTTTTTTCAATAATTTCTATTCCTATAAACAACCCGGTTCCTCTAACATCACCAATACAACTAAACTCTTTTTTTAAATTATTAAGTTGTTTTAAATAATAATCTCCAACATTCTTTGCATTTTTTTGTAAATTCTCCTCTTCTATAACATCTAATACAGCTAGTCCTGCTGAACATGAAACAGGATTTCCGCCAAAAGAACTAAAAAACTCTACTCCTCTTTCAAATGATTTAGAAATTTCATCAGTTGTTATTACCGCTCCAATAGGATGACCATTACCCATTGGTTTACCTAATATTACCAGATCAGGAATAACATTATGCATCTCAAATCCCCAAAAATATTCACCTAATCTTCCAAAACCTGTTTGAACTTCATCACTTATACATACCCCTCCTTTTTTTCTAATATTTTTATAAATTATTTTCAAGTAGTCTTTTGGTAATGGTACTTGTCCACCACATCCCAGGATAGGCTCTGAAATAAATGCAGCTATATTAGTTATTTTTTTTAAAGCATCATTCGCGTATTTTTTTCCAATATTTTTAACAGATTTTGGATAAATGCTTCTAAATGTATCAGGCATAGGAATCTCTTCTATGTAGTCCATAATACCCTGACCCTTCTTATTACTGTATTTATAGTGACTAATATCTGTTCCTCTTTGAGTGTGACCATGATATCCATTTTCAATAACCATAATATTTTTATTTTTTGAATGAGCTAATGCAATTTTAATTGCTAGATCACTTGCTTCACTTCCAGAGTTAACAAAATATATTTTATTTAACTTTTTAGGGAATTTATTTAATAGCCTATTGCCATACTCAAAAAGTTTATCATATATATATCTCGTGTTAGTATTTAGCTTTTTTATCTGTCTAGTAATTGCATAATTTACTTTAGGATGAGCATGACCAACGAGAGGTATATTATTATATGCATCTAAGAAAGTATTACCTTTATTATCAAACATATATTGAAAGGCTGATCTTTTGAAAATAATAGGTTTCTTGTAGCTGACTGAAAAAATTTGACTTAATATAGAATTTCTATCTTTTAAGTATTTACTAACCTTTTTACTTTTTTTTTTCTTTTTATTTAATTTCTTTCTAAATATATTTTCGACATGATCTGGACTAGTCCTAACTAAAAAATATAACATATTCCAAGCTTTCTTTTCCGAAATTAAAGCATACTTATTTTTAGGGTTTTTGGCTCTTGAAAATGCAGAATTACAAACACTTATACATAGTTTAGAAGCCATTAAATAATACAGTAGAGATATTTCTGTATTAGTTAATTTTATTACTTTATTATATGATTTTAAAATGATTGAAGCATTTACTAAAGGATTTTCTTTAGAGTATGATGCATAAACCATGGCTATTGCTACCTCATTTACCAATTGAGTTTTTGCTAAATCTCCAAAATCTATAATGGCTAATTCTTTATTTTTTTTTAATAATATGTTCCACTCATTTGTATCATTATGAATTATAGAAGTTCGAAGTTTATCTAATTGAGGAAATACAAATTCTTCAAACTGTTGAAAAAAAAATAATACTATTTTTCTATCACTTGGGTCAGGAATATATTTAAGATATTTTTTATTTAAACTTAAATTTTGAATATCCCACGGCCATTTTCTTGAAGAAATAGAATCATTAGAATAATTTTTGAGTTCTTTGCTAAGATTTCCAATAAATCTTCCAACCTTTTTTAAATCTTGTCTTTTAAGATCTAATTCACCTAAAAAAACTCCATCTAGATAAGATAATAACCTAACTATGTACTTTTTACTTTTGATTTTAAATATGACAAAAGAATCATTATTAGTAGTATAAATTGGTGATGGGTAAGATGATTTATTACGTTTTCTTAAATACTCTAAACAGTTATTTTCTGCTTTAACTAAAGATAGATTTTCATTAGAAAAAGGATATTTTTTTAATATGTATTTTGATTCATTTTTACAATGAACTAAAAAATTTTCTGTATCATAACCATTTAACTTCTTTAGATTATTTACATCTAAGTCATAATGATTATAAATTAATTTTTTTAATTGTATTGTTTCCATACTGCCGTTGATCCATCTTTTCTAACATAAAGAACATCATATTCGGCTTTTTCATTTATGGTTTCCATACCAGGTACATTAATTCCTGCTGGCATTCCTGGAACAGTTAGTCCAGCAATATCTGGTTGTTTTTCAAGTAATTCTTTTATATCAGATGCTGGTACATGACCTTCGATAAAATATGATCCAATTATACCTGTATGACATGAGGTATTTTTTTGAGATATTTTATATTGAGTTTTAATTGACCTCATATTGTCTTCATAAATAGACTCAACTTCAAAACCGTTGTTTTCTAGATGAGAAACCCATTTTTTGCAACATCCGCACGTTGGTGACATATATACAGCAACTTTATTTTTTGAAGCGCCACATGATAAGGTAATAAATGATAGTATTAGTATTAAGTATTTCATATCTGTAATCTAATATATAACTTTAAAAAAGTTAAATATCATTAGTGAAATAAATTAAATTTTCTTTGAAAAAGTATATAGCCAATAGAATGAGATTTTTGTGGATATTTTTTATTCTATCAACTTCTCTATCATGTAAAAAAGAAAATATTCAAATTATCTCTGATCAAGAAGAATTAAATAATATTATTAGTTCATTTGAAGAATATATATATGAAAATGATCATTTGTCAGATTATATATATGATCAAAACAAATTGCACAGATTTGATCTTTTCTTAACACAAGAAAATTTGGATGAAATTAATAATAACCCTGCAGCTGAAAAATATGTTGAAGGATCATTGGTTTTTGAAGGAAAAGTAATAAAAAATGTCGGAATTAGATACAAAGGATCAATAGGTGCATGGGTAGGTTGCCTATCAAATGAAGACTGGACAAATCCTAGTGGTTATAAAACTTGTCCTAAACTCTCCATGAAAATTAAAATAAATTGGCAAGGAGATAATAAATTTTATGGTATGAAAAAGCTTCAGTTTCATTCGCAAAATCTTGACAAATCAAAAATGCATGAAAGGTTAGGATATTATATGTTTAGAAATTTTGGTATTACAGCTCCAAGATCAAACCATGCATTACTATATATCAATGGAGAATTTAATGGAGTTTTTGCAAATACTGAAAATGTTGATGGACCTTTTACCAATAAGCACTTTATTAATCGAGATGGCAACCTATATAAAGAAGTTTGGCCTATAAAAAGTTCAGGGGGAAACAGAGAAGAAAATTATTTTATTGATGGATTAAAAACAAATGAAGAAATTTCTGATGTCACAAAAATCAAACGATTTTCTGATCAGCTAGGATCAGTAAATAAATCTGATGCGAATGAAATAGTTGAAGATTGGATTGATAAAGATCTTTTTCTGAAAACTATTTTAGTCGACAGAAGAATTGCTAACGATGATGGTTTCATGCATTTTTATCACGAGGGAGGGGTAAATTATGAAAATCATAACTATTATTGGTATGAAAACCCTAATGATGACAAATTACAACTTATACCTTGGGATTTAGATAACTCTTTTGAAAACTTGATATCAAACCTTAACCCTGTTACTCCTATAAAAGATAAATGGTATGAAACTACAAATAATTGTAATGGATTTAGATATGGATCGTTTAATCTATTACAAAAATCTGCTGCATGTGACAAAATAATTGGTTCATTTTCAAGTTATAGAAAAGATTACGATAGTTTAGATATTATTTTTCAAAATCAACTCTTTAATATGTCAAATATTAATACTCTTTTAGACTCATGGTATAATCAAATTAAAAATGCTGTAGAAGAAGCACATTCTATTCATGGAGATAAAGAACCAAGTATTCAAGAATGGAATGATAATATTAACTATTTAAAATATTCAATTGATCAATCATTAAATTAAAAAATTATGAGAAAGTATGTGTTAATTATTTCATCGTTATTTCTTTTTTCATGTGAAGAAGAAGATATTCAACAAAATACGAGTATGGGTTTAATTATAAATGAGTTTTTAGCTAGTAATGATTCATGTTGTTCTGATGAGTCAAATGATTATGATGATTGGGTTGAAATTTATAATGACACATCAGATCCTATAGATATTGGAGGTATGTATTTTACTGATACTCCAGATGATGATAATCCTTATCAAATACCAAATACTGATCCTTCAGTTACTACTATTCCATCAAAGGGATATTTAGTTATTTGGTGTGATGATGATCAAGAGCAAGGACCCTTACATGTAAGTAAAAAGTTAAAGAAAAGTGGTGAATCAATAATACTATTATCTTCAGATAAAATTACAGTCATTGATTCTTATACATATTCTGAACAAACAACAGATATTTCAATGGGAAGAGACCCAAATAATGTAAACAATTGGATCTTTTTTGACAATCCAACTCCTGGTTTTAAGAATTAATTTAGGCTATTTGCAAAGGTTTTTTAGCCATAGATTTTAAAAACAAGAAGTGTGATTTTAATGCTTCTCTTGTTGTTTTATATTCATTATAAGGTAAATTAAACTCCTTAGCTGTTTTTTTAACTATTTCAGATAACTTTTTATAATGAATATGGGATATGTTAGGAAATAAATGATGCTCAACCTGAAAATTTAAACCACCTGAAAACCAATTCATTATTTTATTATTAGTTGAAAAGTTAGAGGTTGTAAATAATTGATGAATAGCCCATGTATTTTTCATTCCTAATTCTTTTGTAGGTAAAGGCATTTTTACTTTTTCTACAATATGAGCTAATTGAAAAATAGTACTTAGAATTATTCCAGCAGTATAATGCATTATAAAAAATCCAATAAGTATTTTCCACCAAGCTAAATCTAAAATTAGTATTGGTAACACAATCCATATCGAGTAATAGAGAATTTTAGTAATAATAAGATTGATCCATTGTTTAGTAGGATTAACAAATTTTTTAAATGATAATTTTCTTTTAATATATCTTCTAGTTTGAAAATAATCTGTAAGTATGGCCCAATTAATTGTCATTAATCCATATAAGAGAAAAGAATAAAAGTGTTGGAATCTGTGATGAGGCTTCCATTTGCTATGTTCACTAAATCTTAAAATTCTTCCAGCATCTAAGTCTTCATCATGACCATGAATATTAGTGTAAGTATGATGAAGCACATTATGTTGTATTTGCCAGTTATATGCATTTCCAGCTAATATATATATACTACTACCCATTAATTTATTTACCCACTTTTTACTTGAAAAAACACCATGATTTCCGTCATGCATAATGTTCATTCCAACTCCCGCCATTCCAATACCTGTAATCATCACTAATCCCAGACATATCCACTGATTAAAGTCAAAAAACATTATTAGAAAGTAGGGTATTGCAAATATTCCGAAAATGATCAATGATTTGGCATAAAGTTTCCAATTTCCAGTTTTTTTAATTTGATTCTCTTTAAAGTAATTATTTACTCTAGAGTTTAAAGTTTTGAAAAACTTTTTTGGATCTTTTTTAGAAAATTTAGGAAATAGGTTAGTCATAATCTTTATTAAAATAAATTCTATACTAATTAAATAAAGAATTATCTTAATAAATACTTTTTTTTCAATAAAATTTAAATGAAAGATTACAACTTCAAACTCCATTGGAATACAGCATATAAAAATTCTGTTAAAGAAAATTTAGGTTGGTTTGAAGATGATATATCTGAGACATTTAAATTAATTGAGAAATGTGATTTATCTAAATCTTCTATAATTTTTAATGCAGGTGCAGGCGAAACCTTACTTATTAAAAAATTACAAATAGATGGTTACTCAAATATTATAATCAATGATATATCTGATGTTGCAATTGAAAAATTAAAATCATCTCTTGATACACTAAAAGGACTTAATTTCATAATTGATGATTTAACTAATCCAGACAAATTATTAAAAATAGAAGATGTTGATTTATGGCATGATAGAGCAGTATTACACTTTTTTATTAATTTGAACCAACAAGAAACTTATTTTAATTTACTTAAAAGAAAGGTTAAAATTGGGGGGTATGTAATTTTCTCGCAGTTTGCACTCGACGGAGCAAAAAAATGTTGTGGTTTAGATATTTTAAATTATGATAATAATATGTTTAAAGATAATCTAGGAGATAACTTTAAACTTATTGATACCTATAATTATTTATATACTCATCCCTCAAATGGAAATACTAGAAAGTATATTTACAGTTTATTTAAAAGGAAATAAAAAATACTATTCTATTTTAATGGAATATATGTAGATTGAAATGATGAAAAGGTTAATTGTTTTTATATTTTTTCTTTCTTGTTCCAAAGACAAAATAAATAAATCAGAAGAGTGTGATGAAAATTTTAACCCTCCATTTAGTGGAACAATATTTATTGATCCTGATATTATAACTGAGGAAGATCCCACAACATTTCTAAGTTTATCATATGCAGGAACTGAAACTAGACAGATGTATGATAGAAGATCTGGCTGGATAACTCTAGAACCGTTTCTTTTTCCAGCTGAATATGATGACGGTCTTTTAATTGAAATTCAAGTAAATCCAGAATTCGGCTCAAGGGAAAATGCAGAAATTTATGCACTTAAGTATGCAGAGGTGATTGGAAGGTTAACTACTGAATTAAGAAAAGATGTTGAGACATCATGGATTCATAAAGGAAATGAGCCTTTCGGTGGAGGAAATAATAATCTTCTAATCCACACAGACTGGTCTGAAACATATTATGAAAATCAAGGAATTTTAGAAGAAACATTGGTCCATGAAGCATCTCACACTTCTCTAGATTCCTATCATGCTCAATCAAGTTCTTGGCTTGATGCTCAATCAGCAGATTGTGAATTTATTTCTGATTATGCTAGAGACTACCCGATTAGAGAAGATATTGCTGAAAGTTATCTTCCTTACTTAGCAATTAGATATAGATCAGATAGAATCTCAGAAGATCTAAAGAAAAAAATTGAAGAGGCTATACCAAATAGGATTAAATATTTTGATGATCAAAACTTTAATATGTACCCAATTCAATGATTAAATGAAAAAATTTATTTTATTCTTTCTTATTCCATTTATATCTTATTCACAGGATGATATTCTTTCTGAAAGACCATCTTTTAACGCAAACTATTTAGAGATAGCTCCAGAATTAGATGGCAATATTTTATCCGATGATATATGGAAATCAATCACATCGATAGGACCTTTTATCCAAACAAAACCATTGTTAGGTAATCCTTCATCAGAGGAGACAGACGTAAGAATAGCATTTACAAAAGATATGATGTTTGTAGGAGTTATTTGCTATGATTCTAGCCCTAATACTTTAGTTGTTTCAGATTCTAGAAGGGATGCTAATCTTGATAATGATGATAGCTTCCTTTTTATAATTGATACCTACAACGACCAACAAAACGGATTTCTTTTTGGAACAAATTCTGCTGGAATGGAATATGATGCTCAGATCGATAATGAAGGTGTTGGTAATAGAACCGCTCAGAGGCAACAAGGTGGAGTCATTGGAGGTACTAATTTAAATTGGGATGCATCTTGGATAGTAAAGACAGAAGTTGGAGAATATGGTTGGAGTGCAGAATTTGCAATACCTCTAAAATCTTTGAGATTTAGTCCTGGAGAAAATAAAAGTTGGGGAATCAACTTTCAAAGAAATATCAGTAAGACAAATGAAATAACATATTGGGCTCCATTACCCCTTGGTTTCAATTTTGGTATAAAGAGAGTCTCATTAGCTGGTAAAATGAATAAAGTGTCATTAATAAAGCCTGGTAATTTAAAACTATTTCCATATGCTTTAACACAACTAACTAATTTCAGTAATAAAAAAGAACAAACATCTAATTTTGATGTTGGTGCAGATTTAAAATATAGTATAACACCTTCTCTTACTTTAGATCTTACATATAATACAGACTTTGCTCAAGCAGAGGTTGATAAACAACAGGTTAATCTTGATAGATTTAATTTATTTTATCCAGAGAAAAGGGCATTTTTTCTTGAAAATGCTGGGCAATTTTCTGTAGGTAGTCCAGGAGAGATAGATCTTTTCTTTAGTAGAAGAATTGGAATATCACCTAATGGTTCAATTGTTCCAATTATTGGTGGTGGAAGACTATCTGGTAAGATTGGTAGTACTAATGTTGGTTTATTATCAATGGTAACAAATGGCGTAGAAAATGATGCTATTCAAAAAGAAAATTATTATGTAGCAAGGGTAAATCACAATTTTAATAATTCTAGATCTTCTTTAGGCGTTGCATTAATTGGAAAAGACGAGATAAACAGTGATTATAATAATAATGTATTTGCTGTTGATGGTATTTGGGGAATTGGAAAAAAAGGAAAAATTTCTGGTTTTATATCTAAAAGTTCAACTCCAGGAATAAGTTTAAATGACCATGCTTTTAAATTTTCAGCTAATTATGATTGGAATAGTTGGAATATTTATGCTCAATATTCTGAAGTTGGGGAAGGTTTTAACCCAGAGGTGGGTTACCTAGAAAGAGCCTCATTTAAAAAACCTTCATACCTAATTTTTAAAACTATAAGAGTAGGTGAGGAAAGTAAATTGCTAGAATATAGACCTCATATATCTGGAAGATATTATTTTGATTTTGAAGGTAATATAGTAACTACATATACACATATTGATGTTCACTGGGCATGGAAAAATGGATTTGAGTTGCATACTGGATATAATATAAGAAAGGAATGGGTTTCTGAACTTTTTTCTATTTCAAATTTAAATATTGCTCCTGGGGAATATAATAATAGTGAAGCCCAGATTGTTTTTTGGACAAATAAAAATAAAGATATCTCATTTAGTACTAGAAGTTACATTGGGGGATATTTTGGAGGATCTAAATTTTTAAATAGTGCGACTCTTGATATAAGATCTGGGGATAAGTTTAGTTCTTCACTATCAATTAATACAAATAATATAAAAATAGGAGATGAAAAATTAAATGCCATAATCAGCGGTTTAAATTTAACTTATTCATTTACCCCTAGGATGTTTATTCAAAGTTTTGCTCAATATAATAATGTATCAAATCTCTTATCTGTAAACACAAGGTTTGGATTATTGAATGATGCAAATACAGGGTTATTTATTGTATTTAATATATTGAAGGATCGAGATTTATTTGATGAATTAAATAGCCAGCAGATAACAATTAAGTATACACATTCATTTGATTTAATAAAATAGATTGTTTTGATTAGAATAATTTTATTATTAATAGTATTTACTTTCTTTTCTTGTGAAAAAAATGATGAATTTTTATTAGAAACAATCATATTCCCTGATTTAAGTGGAACATTAAATATATATAGTGGGTCTTTTGAAGGCGGAGAATCTGTAACTTTAGAAGCATACCCTAATGAGTTTTTTGAATTTGTTAGTTGGTCTGGAAGTGAAGTTGGTAATAGTCCTATTATAACCTTTATAATGAATGAAAATAAATTGATTTATGCAGAATTTAGAAAAAAAGATTCTGATGGTGATGGAATAAGTGATGACATTGATTTATGTAATGATACTCCCCTAGGTCTACTGGTTAATAATGAAGGGTGTACAAGTTTACAGTCTGATTATGATAATGACGGAGTTATTAATGAATTCGATATCTGTGCAAATACTTCTCCTTTGACATCTGTTTCTAGCAATGGATGTCCACTTATTTACCTTGATGAAAATGGTATTACCCTTAAAGCAACAGAGGAAGCAATCGATTCAATTGGAAAAACTGTCTTGTTTGAGGGAGATAGTGTAATTATAATCAGAGATTGGAATCATCTTCGTAGTCTTAATCCTCCAAGTTACAAAGAGGATAAATTAATTATCACTACATTCTTAGATAAAACAGATGTAATATGTCTAACACCATGTGCTATAAATGATAATTTTATTATGTCGTCATGGGATTTGAGTAATGTAAAATCTATGTACTTTACTTTTTGGAATATAAATGGTTTTGATCAAGATATATCTGAATGGGATGTTAGTAATGTTGAAGATATGGAAGGATTATTTTTTCATTCTTATAATCTAAATATTGATATATCGTCTTGGAATGTTTCCAAAGTAAAAAACATGAAAAGAATGTTTAGAGGAGCATATTTTGCTAATCCAGATGTTTCATTATGGAATGTTTCAAATGTTGAGAATATGCAAGAAATGTTTTATGAGACAGATTTGAATCAAGATTTAAAACAATGGGATGTTAAAAAAGTGAAAAATATGGAAAAGATGTTTTATTCGGCTAAATACTTTAATCAAGACCTATCTAATTGGAATGTTGATAATGTTGATAGTTGTAGTAGTTTTAATGAGAAAGCAGAGTCTTGGCAATTGCCTAGACCTAATTTTTTAAATTGTGATCCGGACTAATATTTTTTTTATAAATTGAAAAATGAACATTAAGAAAGCTATTATAATTGGAGCATCTTCTGGTATAGGTAAAGGTATTTCTCTAGAGTTATTAAATAAAGGATATAAAATCGCAATTTCTGCAAGAAGAAAAGAAAGGCTTGATGAAATAAAGAAACTAAATCCTGATATGGTGATAGTAAAAGAATATGATTCTTCAACAGAGAAAAATGATGAATTAATTAAAAATCTTATTGATAAGCTAAATGGTGTTGATCTAATTATATATTGTTCAGGTATTGGTATTATAAATAAAGAACTAGACTATTCTTTAGAAAAAAAAGTAAATAATCTTAATGTTTCAGGTTTCACACAAGTAGTTGATTATGCATTTAATTATTTTCTAAAAAGGGGAGAGGGACATATTGTTAATATAAGCTCTGTCGCATCAGAAATTGGAAATGGAATATCTCCTTCTTATAATGCTTCAAAAGCGTACCAGGCAAATTATTTACAAGGTTTAAGGTTTAAAGCATTTAGAATGAAAGTCCCAATTTTTCTTACAGATGTTAGACCTGGATTTGTTGATACTGATATATTAATGGGGAATAAAGATAAATTGTTCTGGGTAGCACCGTTGGAAAAAGCATGTAAACAAATTGTAAATGCAATTGATAGGAAAAAAAGAGTTGTATATATAACTAAGAGGTGGAAAATTATTTCTCTTTTAATTAAAACCTTACCAGAAAGAATAATAAGATTGTTTTTTTAGCGATTAATGCTTTATTCCTTTATTATTGCATTTCTATGCTATCGGTAAAAAATATCAGTAAAACTTACGTAGATCACAAAGCTTTAGATAATATTTCTCTTAATGTCAGAAAATCAAGCATTTTTGGGTTATTAGGTCCAAATGGTGCTGGTAAAACATCTCTTATTCGAATTATTAACCAAATAATTAATCAAGATGAAGGTGAAATTTATTTAGAGGACAGACCCATAACTTATGATGATGTTAGAAAGATAGGTTATATGCCTGAGGAAAGAGGTTTATATAAAAAGATGAAGGTTGGAGACTTTTTACTTTTTATGGGAAAACTAAAAGGTTTAAATAGAAATCAGTGTATTGAATCTTCAAGATCTTGGTTTAAAAATTTAGAGGTCTCTAATTGGTGGAATAAAAACATTGAAGATTTATCAAAGGGTATGAGCCAAAAAGTACAATTTATTTCTACTGTTTTACATGATCCTGATCTCATAATATTAGATGAACCATTTTCTGGTTTTGATCCAGTGAATGCAAATCTTGTAAAATCAAATCTTCTTAGATTAAAAGAAGAAGGAAAGACAATTATTTTTTCTACCCACAGAATGGAATCAGTTGATGAATTATGTGATCATTTAGCTATGATAAATAACTCAAAAAAAATACTTGATGGTGATACTGAAAAAATTAAAATGAAATATAAATCTGATAACTATTTAGTTACTCATGATAAAAAACTTAAGAAAGATTCATGTTTTTCAATAGTTAAGTCAGAAGAAATATCAGAAGGTATTTTTGATTCAGAGGTTAGTTTAAGTAATAATAAAACTTACAAACAACTGTTTAAATCTATATCTGATCAATCAAAAGTGATATCATTTAAAGAAAAAATTCCTAGTATGAATGATATTTTTATCATGAAAGTAAAGGAAGGAGGATCTGATGAATAAAGTTTGGATAATATTTGAGAGAGAGTATTTACAGAGAGTAAAAAAGAAGTCCTTTATTTTATCAACTCTTCTAACTCCAATGATCTTTCCATTTTTTATTTTTATAACAATTCTTTTAATTGATTCGGATGATCAAGAAACAAGAAAAATTGCGGTAATTGATAATACTAATTTAATAAATGACTCAATTTCATTAGGTGATAATTTATTATTTAAAAGCAATCTTGATATAAATTCTCTCCAAACATCTATTCTTGATGGAGAAATTTATGGTGCATTAATTATCCCTAAGATGGACATTTATGATCCTAGTTCTATAGATTTTTACTCAAAAAATGTTCCAAGTAGTGATTTTGTCAGAGATGTAGAAAGAGTTTTTGAGGAAAGAATAAGAAATAGAAAAATAAATGAATTACAACTTGATAAGTCTTCACTTGATAAACTTAGAACTAATATATCAATGGATACTTATAGTGTTGAAGAAAGTGTAGTTTCAGATAGTGGTGAACTTGGTGTAAGTAAATCTAGTTCTGGTTTAGCTTTTGGCCTTGGATATTTTAATGGTTTTCTTATCTATATGTTCGTTTTCATATATGGAAGCTTTATCCTTCAAAGTGTACTAGATGAGAAAACAAGTAAGGTAGTAGAAGTGATAGTATCTTCTGTTAAACCTATACAATTAATGATGGGAAAAGTCCTTGGTGTAGGAGCTGTAGCCTTTACTCAAATTTCAATATGGATAGTTCTTGTATTCTCTATCTCAACACTAACCTCTCTTTATTTTGGGATAGATACATCCAATACTACTCAAATTATTAATTCACAGGAAGAAATTGATCAATCAAAAGAGATGGTAGCAGGATTTTATGAAATGTTTGCTTCAATAGATATTTATAAAACTGTAATTGTTTTCTTAATTTATTTTACTGGTGGATTTTTTCTATATGGTGCATTTTTTGCAGCTATTGGTTCTGCAGTAGATAATTTACAAGATGCAAGTCAATTTACACTTCCAATATCCCTTCCAATAATTGCTAGTTTAATGTTTATGGGAGTAATTTTAGAAAATCCGGAAAGTAATGCTTCATTATTTTTAAGTATTTTTCCTTTTACTTCACCTATATTGATGATGGCTAGACTACCTTTCGGTGTTCCTGATTGGCAATTATTTTTATCAATTATGTTACTTGTACTATTTGTGATTTTTTCTCTTTGGTTCGCAGGAAGAATTTATAGAGTTGGTATTTTGACTACTGGATCTAAAATAACTTACAAGCTTTTATGGAAGTGGTTTGTTATGAAAAATTATTAATAACTTTAATAAACAACCAAATAAAATATTATGATTAATCTATTTTTTGAAGGAGGCGTTCTGTTTATGTCTATTATTTCATTCTTTTTGATAATGACAGGAGTATCTTTTTATACCCACAGTGATAAACTTAAAACATATGGTAATTTAGGGTTAGGATCTGGAATTTTAGGTTCATTTATTGGATTATATTCTGCTTTTGAATTCATTCAGCAAGTTGGAGATGTGTCTCCCTCAATTCTAGCTGGTGGTATTAGAGTTGCTCTAATATGTACTTTATATGGCCTAATAGTCTATCTTTTATCTAGAATACTTTATTTATTTAGATAAATGCTTTATTTATTTTATTTACTAAATCTTTATTCTCTCAGTGAAAATAATGAATGGATTTACTTATTTAATGGTGAGAATTTAGATGGTTGGGAAATAAAAATTCGAAATCATAGACTAGGGGATAATTATAAAAACACATTCAAAGTAAATGATGGCTCCCTTAAAGTTTCTTATGAAAAATATGAATCATTTGAAGATAAATTTGGTCATATATTTTATACTAAAAAGAAATTTAAAAATTATCATCTAAGTCTTGAATATAAATTCAGCGGAAAACATCTAGAAGGTGCTCCAGGGTGGTCAATAAAAAATAGTGGTATAATGCTTCATTGTCAAGATCCAAATACTATGTTAATAGATCAAGAGTTTCCGGTTAGTGCTGAGATGCAACTCTTAGGAGGATTAGGAGAAGGAGAAAGGTCAACTGCTAATATATGTACTCCAGGAACAGATGTAGATATTGATGGTCAAATAGCGCAATACCATTGTATAAATTCAAATTCATTGACATATAATGAAGATGAATGGGTGAATGTAGAGGTTATAGTATATTCTGATTCAATTATTCATCATATAGTAGAAAGTGATACTGTATTATCTTACACTAATATTAGAGTGGGTGGAGGTGAGATACCAGATAACTATGTTAATAGAATTGGAGAGAGATTATCTGATGGCTTCATATCACTTCAATCTGAAGGCCA
>CEVF01057777.1_pt1 | contig 21106 bp, 14 predicted proteins | sample 356441 | NCBI WGS metagenome assembly CEVF01 (sample SAMEA2622765, study PRJEB7988) | marine metagenome | biome: marine biome (ENVO:00000447); feature: surface water layer (ENVO:00002042); material: "saline water (ENVO:00002010), including plankton (ENVO:xxxxxxxx)" | depth 5 m | reverse complement strand
TATATTGTACAAATATTTAATAATATATTATTATAAGTTTGTACAAATAAGAAAATCCAAGTGAAACCTAGTATATTGTACAAATATTTAATAATATATTCATAAAAATTTTTATAAAGATTATAAAGATTATAATTAATTATATTATTTTAAAATAATAATAGTAATAATAATTTTATAATTTTTTTTATAAATTTATTATTATAAGTTTGTACAAATAAGAGAATTAAAGTGAAATCTAGTATATTGTACATAATTTAAATTTTTAAAAATCATTACAAGATAATAATTGTCTTCTAACAGTATTTGATGAGCGTACAATTTTAGCAAAGTTTCTTTTATTCAAATTATTATTATTGACTTTATTATTTTGATTATATTTATTTTCAAAAATGGCTTTGAATTTTTTTCTTTGTGATAATTCATCATTTTTACATATTAGTGGTTCATCTGATCTTAAATTCAATCCTTCATCACGACCAACAGTAAAACTTTCATTATCTTTAGGTATAATTGATAATAATTTAGGTATATTATTAGTAGCAATATATGAATATATTTGTTTTTTGGTTAAATTATTATTATTTAGTGCTGGAATGATTGAATAATTTTCTTTAGTTCTATCAGTATTGAATTTAAAATTTACAATTGCTTTAGAAATTGTATCAATTGATGGATTATTACATATATCTATATTATTATAAGGATATTGATATTGTGGTCCATTATTAATATCATTGTAAAGAAATACACAAGTTACATTTTCAAAATCAGAACCATCTAGAATTTTTATTCTACTAACAATATCAAAATTATATGGAAATTCATTTGTTAAAGAAAAATTAACACCAATATTCAAATCAAATTCTATCAATTTATTATAATTAAATTTAAAATCATAATTAAATATATCATTTTTAATATTTATATCATATTTTATTTTGTCTGAATACAAAAAATCTACATTATTTTTTTTATAACTTATTGAATCAATATCACTATTGATAATTTTATAATCATTTTTCAAAAATGGAGTATAGGATAAATCATAATATTTGTTCAAATTATCGCTTGTTTTTTTAAAAAATTCATTAAATTTATTATAATAAAAATTATTTACATAATATTCATTGTGATTTAATTGAAAATTGAAATCTAAATTTACTAAAAAATTAGGGTTGAATAATTTAATAACATCTGTAAATATAAATTTTTTTTCTTCACTATTTCTAGCACCAGTAGTAGAACCTAAATGCAAATTATTACATAATGATATTGAATTTATACCACATATACCATTACCTAATGATAAAAATATTTTTTTTTTATTTTGTTTCATGAATGTATAATCATTTTTTTTTAATAATTTTCCAGTAATATATAAAGTATTTTTAGATATACTACTACTATAGTCAGTTTTTTTAAAATAAATTTTATTTTTATTATAGCCTGTATTTATGATATTAAAATTCATTGAAAAATCACGGATTTTAGAATTAGTTGCATCATAATGTCCAAATCTTAAAGAATTATTATCATTATCTATAGGTCTAGTATATAAACATAGAGAATCAACATTATTTATAGTTGAGCCACTAGATATAGTTATATCTTTTAAATTATCATTATTATGTTGAATCAATAAATTATTTTTAAAATTATTATTAAGATTAGTTTCAATGTATTTTATTTCATTAACATTATTATAATATTCTTTATGTGTTTTTAATATAGGTAATTTAAAATAATTACTACTATCAAATCTATTATTAAAATTAAAAGATATTAAGTTTGTAGATGTTAAGATTTCACGAAGTTTTATTATATTCTTTGTTGCACTACTATTATCTGGATTTCCATAATATGCACTACTTTTTTCAAAAAAAGTATTAAGATTATTTCTGATATCATCATTATTTACATTACGATATATATTTTCATAAATATCATTATTATTCAATAAATAATTGTAAGCATTATCATTATTAATAATATTGTATTTATTTTTTAAAAGTAATCTAATTTTTGAAGTATCATTATTAATGAAATATATAGAAAAAAAATTCATTATTTTTTTTTGTGTTAATGTAAATATATCGAAATCTGGCCGAGTGGTATCGGGGTTTGCGAGTTTTATATTTAATAAAATCTTTGTATTGTAATTATTTATATTATTTTTTAAATGTTCATCTATAAAATGATTGTTGTTACTGTCTCGTTGACTTAAATGATCTCTAGTAGCAAAACCATTTATGTAAAAACATAATTTATCTTTATTAGGATGCTTAGAAATAATAATTTTATTTCTATATTTAAACAAATGCAAGTTATTTTCGGGCTCGGGTTCGGGCTCGGGCTCAGGCTCAGGTTCAGGCTCGGGCTCAGGCTCAGGCTCAGGCTCAGGCTCAGGCTCGGGTTGGGATGAGGATGAGGGCTCAGGCTCAGGCTCAGGCTCAGGCTCAGGCTCGGGCTCAGGTTCAGGCTCAGGCTCAGGCTCAGGCTCAGGCTCAGGCTCAGGCTGGGTCTCGGTTCCAATTTGTGATTGATCTTGAGTATTGGATTCACTTGTTATTACTTCACCATTGTAGTTATAATTAGACATATTATATATTATATATATGTATATATAATATGATAAATATATATATTAAATTAATCATAAAACCAATTTTGAGATAAATAAGATGGAACACCAAATTTGAAATTAGATTTTTCATTTGTTTTTAAATTTGGACCAGCATGTAAAACAGAATCTATTTCAAATGTTCCAATTGCATAATTATAATATTTTATGTTTGATAAATATCCTTCAAAACCTCTAGATAAATTAACATTAAATGAATCATAATTTTGCATAATAACACCTCTCAATTTGTAACTAGACATAGCGACACCATTAATATATACATCAACTTTATTTTGAGATGTAACTCTGATAACACAATTAATCCATTTTTTTAAAGGTAAATTATCAATAAATATGTATTCGGTTTCAATTTCTTTTTGACCGGGATTTGTATTATTAGTAGTATCAATTAATATCATCATACCAACCATATTATCAGATACATCTATACAATTCTTTGTTGTTGAACCACTATTTGGTGAAAAATATTTAGAAACAGAAGATTTACCATTATATAGATAAACACCAGGTGCATTATTAGGTCCTTTAATTTCTTTATTATCATTATCATTGTTAAAACATGAATAAGTATCACTTGTATTTTTAGGTGTAATAGAACCTTTATTAAAAACATGAGAATATGTTACATTATTATTATTATTAGCAGCATGTGGATATTCATTGATAAACATCCACCAATTGTATGTTAATTCTACACCAGAATATTCATTATTAGAACGCATAACAGGTATAGCATTTTTATCTGCTAAAGTTTGTGAAATAATCATAGAACTTCTAGCATTTTTTAATCCTTTAACTAAATAAGGAGTTGGGTCAGGTCCAAAAAAATATTTGATAAGAAAAAATGACAACTTTGTTAAATAAAAAAATATTATTATCATTAATAGTAAAAAAGTAGCTTTTGCTAACAAACTATTAGAAGTCAAAAAATCTTTTGTACCATTAAAAAAATTTGTAGTATTAATATTATCAAAATTACTTTCAATACTTGTTTTTATATTATTAAAATCCATATTATATTATAATATTATAATATTATAATATAATTTATTAAAAAAAATTATTCTAAAAAATATTCAATTTGTGTATCAAATCATAAAAGAGCTTTTTTCTTGATTGTATTCTAAAAATGATACTTTCAAGTTATATTTATTAAATAATGATGTCGCGTGCGAAGAATTTATACCATCTTTGTACAAATCATATGCCTCAGTTGTAGTAATTGCTCTATTAATATATCTTAATCTTGTCAAAAAAGTTTTATGTTTTTCACTCCCATCTCCATTCAAATATAAACTATTACTATCAATATTATTTGTAACAGTATATAATGCATCTGGTAATATAAATGAATTATGTAATTTACCATCTAAATAAATATCAAAAACATTGTTATCAATTGTAAATGTTAAATTAACCCATTTTTGTAAAGGTATATTTTTTAATACAAATCTTGAAAGAATTATTTTACTATCATTATCTGAAGTTCTTACTAATATATGAATATCATTTCTATATTCATTCAAATATACGAATATAGTTGGTACATCATTAGCATTAACATTTGCGCTGCTGACCTCGGAGGCGGCGGCGGCGGTAGCGAGGTCAATTTTTTTAGTTATAGATGTAGAAGAATAATTATCATTAAAATAATCCTTAACAATTGCACGCATTTTATTTTGAACATAAGATGTTTTATTAGTATAATATGTTAGAAATGGTTTAATTTCACTACCTGAAGTAAAATCATTTATAAAATACCACATTGAAAATGCAAGATTAGCAGAGGATGTTTTTTCAATTTCATCAGATAAATCTTCACTATCTATATTACAATTTAATATAGAATCATACAAAACATCAGTTTTGAAATATATATTAACAATTCCAACTATAATAATAATAATAAGTATAATAATTAAAATTATTTTCCATAAATCCATATTATATTTATATATATATTAGATAATATAAAATATATAAAAATTTATTTCTAAATATTATAATTAATTTATTATTATTATTAATTAATAATAATAATAAATTAATAATAATAAATTAGAATTTTAACTATTTATCTTAATATTGAATATATAATGTTAAATGATTAATGATTAATGTTTAATGTTTAATGTTTAATGTTTAATGTTTATAATTAAAATTTTTAATTTGCGCTTCTAAACCATTTAATTGAAGTAATTCAATATTATCATTATAATACATACTATTAGATATATCAATAATATTATTACCAATACTAATATTGTTATTAATTATAGAATAATCTTGCATATCAATAATATGTAATTTAAATTTGTTATTAAAAATCAATTTGTTATTTAAATATATACTAATATATGTTCCATCGTATTTTATGTCAAATTTATTAAATTTATTAAATTTAATATTTTTTAATGTAAATAAATTATACAAATTATATGACATATCAATATTATGATCATGATTAGTATTATAATAAGTAGGTAAATCGGTATTGAACGAAGGATCTTTGTAATTTAAATCATTATCAATAGGAAATTTATATCCATAAAAATAAAACAATATATCATTATTTTTATATGAAATAATTGGTCTTTTACAAAAATTCAATATTTGTATTTCATTATTATTATTGTTATGATTAGCATTTATATAAAGTTCAAAATTAATTTCATAATTATTAATAGTATTGATAACATAATTATATATTTGATAATCAGTTTTACCTATATTTTTTTCAATATAATTACCAGAAATAATATCATTAAAAAAATCTTTAATATATTTTTTAGTTTCTTCAAATTTTTCAAAAATTTTATCATTATATTCAGTAGAAGTTGAAATATTGTTTACTTGATTACTATTATTATTTTTGTTTGGATCCTGCATAGCAATACTTTCAACAAATCCTTCAGGTGTATTAATAAATTCAATAAATTTATGCAAATATTTTTTGATTAAATGTTCATATGTCTTGTTTTCAAAAAATTTAAGAGAATTATCAGGTATATTAAGTATAGTATTAAAATTTTTAAGTTTGATATATTTTTTAATATAAACAGGCTCTTGTAATTGATTATTATAATAATCATAATTCAATAAATTATATGAAACTTTTGGATTAAAAATACTATTATTTTTTAAAACATTACTATATTTATTATATAAAAATAAAACAAAAAATAAAATTAAAATTATAAAAAAGTATAAATAAGTAATAGGTAATGTAATTTTCAATTCATATTTAAATTTATTTACTAATAAATATATAATACAAGGAATAAAAAATATAATTAATATAAAAGTGCATGTTAATGATTTTAAAAAGTTTAATAAAATATTGAAAATACCGGAAAAACTAGATAAATCAGGAGTTTTATTAACAGCTAATGTTCCATTAGTACAATCAGTTATAAATTGTTTGAATATATCTGATAAATAAATAAGGAAACTAACAAATGTAAAAATAATAATAATAATAATAATATTAATATAAAGGTTGTGTGCAAAATCAAAAAATTTATAAAGAAATATAACAAAAGAAACAAATAAAACAATAGAAAAAAATAATAAGATACCAATCAATATACATTTAAAAAAGATACTTAATGTATTGAATAAATTGACATCATATTTTCCTCTGTTAGTATTTTTTTTATTATCATGATATAAATAAAATAAGTAATTATGTTTATGTTCATTATCTTTATCTTTATAAAATCCATAACCTTCACTATGTGTTCTAGTATTTAAAAAATAAAACAATAATATAAGTAATAAAGAAATGAAACTTAAAATAAATAAACAAAATTTATAATATGTAGAATCATTGTCATAATAAGATAATATATTAGATTTGTTATAATTATATTCAATTTCAGATATTTTATTAGTATAATAATTATCATCGTTTGATTTAAGTAAATCATATGACCTATTATTATCAAAAAAATTATAAATAAATTTATTATAAAATAGAATATATATAAATATTAAAAAAATAAAAAACAAAAAAATAAAATATCGCACGGGTTTATTAATAAAAAAATCAACAGAATTATTAATACAATTATATAATGATATTTTTTTTTCTTTCAATGATTCTAAAAATATAAATTGAATCAAAGATATTAATATATATTTTGTTTTTTTTATTATAAAAATAATAAATTTATTGAAATTTTCTATATATTCATACATATTAGAATTCGTTAATATATTAATATATAATTATATAAATAATTAATATATTAATAATTATAAATTTTCAAAAGCGGTTTTTTTTCCATGACATTCTCTACATAATGCTTCTAAATTATTTACATCATTAGTTCCACCGTGACCTAATTTTTTGATATGGTCAACTTCAAACCAGGCATTTAATTGTGTATTACAATGTTTACATTTCCAATTTTGATTAGATGCAATATATTTTTTTTTAGTTTCACTAACACTTCTTTTAGTTTTTTTTTGATTATCATAATTTGAATTATTATTGTTAAAATTATTATTGTTAAAATTATTATTGTTTGAATCAATATAGTTTAAGTTATGATTATTAAAATTATGGTTATTGAAATTATCAGGAAGATTTTGAAGAGATTTTTGAGTTAAATTAATGATAGGTGTAATAAAAGATTCGGTATTTTTATCAATTGGTGCATATTTAACATATGTATTAACATTGTACAATAAATCTTTAGCTTGTTTAGGATTTTTTTTTAATAACAAATACAAGGATAATCCAACAAATGCTACAAAAATCATTTTATAATATTTTTTGTAATTGTAAATTTTATACAATAGTTTATTATCATAATAAATATTCATAATAACGAATAATGTAGCAAAAAAAATAATGAATTCAGCTTTCATTAATATATAATTATATAAATTTAATTTTTAGTATATATAAAAATTATTAATATAATTAATAATAATATCAATAAAGAAAAAAATATGTATTTATATTTTTTAGATTTTTCCTCCTTTATTTTTATTTCTTTTAATTTATAATTATTATAATATTTATTCATAGCATCAAAATATGAGATTTCTTTTTTTCCTAAATAAATATTAATTTTATTATGAATAAAATGAACCCATTTTATTAAAGATTCTTTTGAATCTAAATAAGGGGTTACTGGATATTTTTCTAAAAATATAGAAAATTGTTTAGATATATCATGATGTGGTATAAAAATAGGTAAATTATAAATGACATCATAATATTTTTTTTTCAAAATATCATTAGGATTATCAGAATAATTAATAGCAATAGTATATAAAAAAAACCAATAATTTGGTCCCCATACAATAGGATTCAAATCCATTTAAAATTAATTAACAAAAAAGATTTTAAAAATATAAAAATAAATATATTAGTTTATGATAAAAAAAAACTCTTTTTGCAATAATTGTGGTCGTAATGGACATTTATTTCATCAATGTAAACATCCTATTACAAGTAATGGTATAATAGTTTTTAGAATTATAAATAAACAAATAGAAATATTATTAGTAAAAAGAAAAGATAGTTTATGTTATGTAGATTTTATAAGAGGTAAATACAAATTAGATGATAAAGAATATATACAAAATCTTTTCAATAAAATGACATATAAAGAAAAAGAAATGATAAAAAATTACAAATTTGAAAATTTGTGGAAAAATTTATGGGGTAATAATGTAACAAATCAATATAAAAATGAAGAAAAAATATCAAATGAAAAATATTTGTATATAACAAATAATAATAGTCCAATTAATATTAATAATATAATAGATAATTGTATTGAATCATATATTGAACCAGAATGGGGATTTCCAAAAGGTCGTCGTGGTTTTAAAGAAAATGATATACATTGTGCATTACGTGAATTTCAAGAAGAAACAGGATATAATAAAGATGATTTGGTATTAATATCAAATTTACTAGCATTTGAAGAAATTTTTACAGGTTCAAATTATAGATCTTACAAAAATAAATATTTTTTAGCATATTTACCTAATAATAAAGATCAAATTGATATATTTCACAATAATGAAATAAGTGAAATAGAATGGGTAAATATTGATGATGTACATAAAAAATTTCGTGAATATAATTTTGAGAAAATCAAAATAATAAATGACATTAAAATTATATTAAATAATTATAATTTATATATATAATAAATGATATCTTCTAGTTCAGACGATAGTAGTTCTGATGATGATTATAAAAATATAAAATCATATGAAGCAAATGATTCATCTAGCGATTCAAATTCAGATTCAAATGATGATTCTATTAATAAATCAAAAATAGATAAAAATAATTCAAGTGATTCTAGTGATTCAAGTGATTCAGATGATTTAGATGAATCAGAAAAAATAGCAAATAAAAATCATATAGAATATATTGATAAATTAAAAAAAAATTTGTACAATAATACAGAAGATAAAAATTATAATAATTATGTAATTCCAAATTTATTAAAAAAAGATGAAATAAAATATTATTTAAATAATATTGAAAAAATAAACAACAAAGATATTAATAATGATAATTATGATTATATATTACCACATATAGATGATACTAATTTTAATTTGAAATTAGTTAAAAATAAACAATTTTTAGATACAAAATACAAAACATATGATCATAAAAACTTAAATACTATTGCTGATAAATTATGTAATAGTGATTTTGAATTAGCACCTCATCAAATATTTGTAAAAAACTTTTTATCTGTTAATAGTCCTTATAATAATTTATTATTATATCATGGATTAGGTACAGGTAAAACATGTTCAGCTATAACTATTGCTGAAGAAACACGACAATATTTAAAATATATGAATAAAATAAAAAGAATAATAATAGTTGCATCACCAAATGTTCAAGAAAATTTCAAATTACAATTATTTGATGAAAGAAAATTAAAGTTTGAAAATGGTAAATATAATTTAAACAATTGTGTTGGTAATAGTATATTAGATGAAATAAATATAAATACTGAAAATTTATCAAGAGAAACAGTTATAAAAAATATTAAAAATATGATAAATACATATTATATATTTTTAGGATATATTGAATTTGCTAATTATATTATAAAAACTAGTAATATAGATAATTATTTGCAATCTAATAAATCATTATCTGACAAAGATAAACAAGCATTAATTAAAAAAAAAATAAAAAGAGTTTTCAATAATAGATTGATCATAATAGATGAAATTCATAATATTAGAATGATAGATAATAATAGCACTAATAAATTAGTAGGTAGAGAATTATTGAAATTAGTAACATATACTGATAATATAAAATTATTATTGTTATCTGCAACCCCTATGTACAATGACTTTAGAGAAATAATTTATTTAATTAATATTATGAATATAAATGATAAAAGACATACAGTTGATTACAAAGATATATTTGATTCAAATGGAAATTTTTTGAAAAATGATAAAGATGAAGAAATTGGAAAAGAATTATTTATTAGAAAAATTACTGGATATATTAGTTTTGTACGCGGTGATAATCCAATTACTTTTCCTTATAGAATATATCCAGAATATTTTAGTAGTAATAGTTCAATGAAACATGATTATCCAAAATATCAATTTAATAAACAAGAAACTGTTTCTACTATAAAATATTTAGATTTATATTATAATAAAATTTCAGAATATCAAAATTTAGTATATGATAAATTAATTCTTAATATTGAAAATAAATTAAATAAAGATGCTGATACTAATAAATTTTTAAATATTGAATCCTTAGGTTATATTGATTTACAAAAACCATTAGAAGCTCTAAATATATGTTATCCTAACATTGATACTATTTCTGACATTAATAATAATTATAAATTATTAATTGGTAAATCTGGATTGAATAATATTATGACACATGAAGAATCAACTTATCCTCCTTCAAAATATAATTATGACTTTAAAAAAAATGTAAAAGAAAATATTTTTGATTATAATAATATTGGAAAATATAGTTCTAAAATCAAAAATATATTAGATTACATATTAAATTCATCTGGACCAATTATAATTTATTCTCAATTTATTGATGGTGGTTTAGTTCCTATGGCTTTAGCACTTGAATCTTTAGGATTTAGACGATATAATTCATCTAACAATTTAATGAAAAATCCAGGAGAAGAATTAGATATATATAGTTATAAAAAAAAAACAGAGGCAATGAGATTAAACAATAAACATAAAACAGCTAAATACATTATGATTACCGGTGATGAACTTATTTCGCCTAAAAAAAATATACCTAATGATATTAATGTTTGTACAAATATTGATAATGTTGATGGTGAAAATATAAAAGTTATTCTTTTATCTCTTGCTGGTAGCGAAGGTTTAGATTTCAAATTTATTAGACAAATACATATATTAGAACCATGGTATAATTTGAATAGAATAGAACAAATAATAGGTAGAGGCGTTCGTACATGTAGTCATAAAGATTTAGAATTGAAAAAAAGAAATACTATGATATTTTTACATTCTACGTTATTAAATAATGATATTGAATCAATCGATAATTTAATTTATAAAAAATGCGAAAAAAAAGCTATTGCTATTGGTAAAATAACTAGAGTTTTAAAACAAAATAGTGTTGATTGTTTATTGAATTCTAAACAACAAGAATACAATGAAATAGCATTGAATACTAATTTAGATTTAATTTTATCTAATAATAATAATATATCATATAAATTAGGTGATAAAATTAATACACCTATATGTGATTTTATGAATAATTGTTATTACACATGCAATCCTAATTTTGATGGAACTAATAATATTGATAATTTAGATGAAAATCTTATGAATTATAGCTCTAATAATTTACTTTTAAATAATGAAAAAATTAAAACTATATTATACAATATGTTCAGAGAAAAATATTATTATTATATTAATGATGTCAAAAAACAATTTAATTTTTTTAATATATCAAATATAAATATTGATAATGCTATACAAAATATATCTAAAAATAAATCTATTATTTTTAAAGATAAATACAATAATCCTGGTTATATTGTAAAATTTAATGATTTATTAATTTTTCAACCATTTAATCTTGATGATAAAAATGAACCACTTTTTTCTAGAATGAATAATAATATTATTGCACCTGAATATATACAATATAAACCCAAAGAAGAATTTTATCAAAACAAAATTGATGTTAAAACTAAATCTCAAAAAAAATCTAGCTATAAATCTGACCATGATTCGAATCCTGATTCTAATTCTGAACATGATTCTAGTTCTAATACTGATACTGATACTGATACTGATACTGATACTGATATTAATATATCTAAAACTGTTATTGTACAAAAATATATAAAAGATTTAAAAAATAAATATGAAAATATATTAAATAAAGATGAAGATTATATCAAAGAAGAATATAAAAATATAAAAAATGTATATTTTTATTTATCTAATTATATATCTAAAGATATTTTAGATAATATTATTTTACATTTGTTATTAGAAAATGAATATTATATTCATTTTCTTGATTTATTAAAATATATATTCAACAATACTAAACTAACTGATTTTGAATATAAAATTAAAGAATATTTTTTAAACAAAATTTATAATTACAATGACAAAAAATTTATTATTGTTCCTAACAAAAATAATATTATTATTTATTTGTTTGATAATTATGATTTTAGTTTAGCTCAACATGAAGATATTAAAGAATTTAACATTTTCATTGAAGATTTAAAAAAAAAATATGAATTTAACAATATTATTGGATTTATGGATTTTCATAATAATGAATACATTTTTAAAACTATTGATATTTATAATAAGAGATCTAGTGGTGGACGATGCAGTGTTATCACTAAAACTTTAGTTGCATCTCAAATTAATGAAATCATAAAAGACTCTGAATATTTTGATAAAATTAATAATTCATTAAATAAATTTCATCGTGACTCTCTTTGCCTTATACAAGAAATCATATTAAGAATGTTTCAATTATCTAAAAAAGATAATAAAATATGGTTTATGAGTTTTGAAAATTCTGTTATTTTTAATTTAAAAAAATATAAATTACAAAATTGAATAATTATATAAATATATTTATATTTAAATATATATATATATCTAATACAACATGAATGATAATATTTATAACGTTAACGTATTAACAAAAAAGGTTCATATTGAATTTTCTAATATTAACAAAAACAATATAAACAATCTTATTTTGAAAAATTTGAAATTTTGTTATGAAAATAAATGTATCAATGAAGGATATATCAAATCTGATTCTATTAAAATCATTAATTATAATAATCCATTAATGCAAGATAAACATGTTGTGTATGATGTTATTTTTGAATGCAAAATTGCTAACGCTATTCAAGGTAACATTATACAATGTATTGTAAAATCTATTACCAAAATAGGTATTAAAGCAGAATTAAATGCTGATTACAGCCCATTTATTGTATTCTTAATAAGAGACCATCATTATAATATTGAAGAATTTTCTAAAATCAAAGAAAATGATATTATCAATATTAAAATTATTGGCCAAAGATTTGAATTAAATGATACTAAAATTCATGTTATTGGTGAGTTACAAATTTGAAATTATTAATTACAATTATATAATATTATTTTAAAATATTATTATATAATTATTCTCCTCAGCTGGAGTCGAACCAGCGACAAATGGATAGCTGCTGAAACCAATTACAGTCCACTGCTCTACCAACTGAGCTATGAGGAGAGATATATATATATATATATATATATATTATTAATATACATAAATCTTTATATTGATTATTTCAACATATATTTATTTTTAAATTGGCGAATTAATTTTTAATTTTTTCAATAATTTTCTTGTTTTGTTGTAATGTTTTAACTTTTTGTTTAATTCTTTTAATTGTTGTTTATCATTTTTGTATTTTTTTTTCAATGTTTTATAAGGAAATTTTTTGAATGGATCAAAAAATATGTTTATATCTTTTATATCTTGATTTCCTAATTGTAATATTTTTTTCATAGTTGTTCCTTTTAAAAATCTCCATATAAAAGGTAATTTCATATGTAATTCTTTTGCTTTTACACTTAATTTGTCTGATTTTTTTAATTCTTTACTAATTAAATTTGTACATGTTTTATGTTTATTTCTAATTTTTTTACATTTTTTTGTATTCTTATATTTTTTCATATTACAAATTCCCCAGTTTTTTGAACACATTACTCCTGATGCTTTTGAATTATAATAATTAGGATAACAATATTCAGGTGGACAATCAATCATTTGTGACCCACAAGGAACATCTTCACAAGTTTTATATTTATAACAATTTTTCATAATATATATATATATATATATATATATATAAACAATATTATGTCAAAAAGTAAAAAAATTAAAAAATTTAGTAAAAAATCAAAAAAAAATAGAGATTATAAAATTAACAAAAAATATAATAAAAAAAACAAAACAAAAAAAAATAAATTACGTAAAAACAGTAGAAAAAGATTATATAACAAACAAGTAGGTGGAGTTGATGATGATGTCCTCGCCGCCACCCTCGCACTCAAATCCCTTCGCACGCCCAACCTCGCCCCCGCCGCTGCCCGCTTCGCCCAACACGTCGCCGCCCACCCAAAGCCCAAGACCAAGCGCAAGCGCAAGCCTGAGCCTGAGCCCAAGCCCAAGCCCAGGCCCCTTGCAACCTCGCCACCTCGCCACCCCACCCCCTCGCCGCCGCAGTTCTCCTGGCGCTCGATACAGCCGATGCAGCCGATGCAACCGCAGATGCCGATGCAGATGCAACCGCAGATGCAGATGCAACCGCAGATGCAGATGCAGCCGCAGATGCAGATGCAGATGCCACAGTTCCACCAGCAGCAGCAGATGCCGCAGATGCAGCAGTGGCAGCATGCTCCCTCTTTCGACGTTGACTTCTTTAATCGTAGTGGTAGCTCTACCCCTCTCCGTACCCCTAACCCTAGCCCTACCTCTAGCCCTGGCCGACCCTAGCCCTAGCCGTGACCGTAGCCATGGCCGTAGCCGTAGCCCTAACCCAACAATACAATTAGGCATATATAGACAGAATGCTTCTTCATTTTAACAAAAAAACAGATGAAATATTTGCATATGATAATATCATTGAATGCAAGGGCTACTTTAATGAATAAAATATATTAATTATTATATTTACTTATATATTTAAAAATATAATAATTAGTATTGTTTTATAAACTCTGTAAAGATTGTGTGTAAGGATTATTTTTAAAGGCAGCTAATAAATTTTGGTCATTTCTATCATTATTTTTGTATTCATTAACGCCTTGTACTTGACCAATAAATTCAGCATTAGGAACAACATTAGGACCGCCATTCATAATCATATCTCTGTTATTATTTAATAGGGTTTGATCTTTAGACATTTTAATATTGGTATTATTGTTGAAAACAGATTTTGATCCATGATTAACAGCTGTACTAAATGTTTTATCAAATCCAGAATCAGAAGTATATGCAAAAGAATGATTTCTATTACCTATACTATTATTATTTCCAGTACCAATATAATATTTATTAGTAGTATCTCTTTGATTTTCAACAGGTTGATAATTTTGTCTATTACCTACATTATTACCAACAACTTGATTTTGTACATTCATATGATTATTAGCTAATTTACCAGTGCTCATTTCTCTGTTAGTTATTTTAGGTTTTAAAACATTATTATTTTCTTTATAATTTACAGTATTAGATATATTACCCATTCTATTATTATGTACATTATGTTGTTTGCGTGTTTCTTTAAAAACATCTAAAAAGGGAGAAACTGATTCTTTGATTAATCCAACAACATTTCTAGTGAAATCGGTATTAGATGTTGTATTTCTATTATTATTGTACAAATTATAACTATTTTTATTGGATGTTGTAGTTTGGTTATTTTGTTCAACAGCAGTAGCTATACCAACAGGTAATTTAGGTAATTGTTGTCTAGTAGAATCTTGATAATTTTGAATTTCATTATATTGTGTATTATTACTAATAGCATTACCATAATAATCTTGTGTTGTATCAATTCTATTAGAATCTCTCATTATAATATCACTTCTAGTAGTTTGAGCTTTTTCACTACCAGTAGTAGTCAACCATCTAGATGATGTATTTTCAAAAAATTTTTCAGGTAAATGTTTTTCTATTTTACCTAATGATTCAACAGTATTTATATTTTGAATTGAACTTTGCGCAGGACCACCAAAGCCATTTAATTGATATGATTCTTTTTTATTAGAATCAACGCGTAATTCATCAACTGTTTTTGGCATCCATGATTCTCTAGATAACATACCAGCATTAAAGCCACCCATACCCTCAGTACCTCCGTTATTAACACCATCAGAAGTTTGTGTACCATAACCTAATCCGAGACCAGGAGCAACACGTTGTGGTTCAGTTAAAGAATAATTAGACATTTTCATAGATTCATTTACACGAGATTGATAAAAATCATTATTGTTAGATGCTCCATAAATATTTGTCATATTATCATTAGGTTTAAATAATGGTTCTAATTCTTTTTTTTCGTTAAATTGACTCCCATAACCTTGTTTACTATCAAGTATAGATTCATTTATATTTGAATCAATATTAGGCCCTCTTATTTTTGCACCATAAAATGCTTGCATATTATTATGTTTAAATTTAGACTGATCAACATTTTCACCAGACATTAAATTAATAGAAGGTTGTTGCGTATTATCATCTTGATTATTATTATTGTTATCAACTCCAGTATTTTGTACAGAATTATCAAATTTATTAATATCATTATTTATTAAATGATCATCTAAATTTTTAATATTTTTACTATCATAATTTGAATAATTTTCGAATTTGTTTTTCTTTTCTTGTTCTGATAAAATGTACAAACTTCCTAATATTATTATGGGTATTGCTACAGCTGCCATTTAATATATATTAATATATATTAATATATATTAATATATATATTAAACTTGATTTATATTTAATTTTGATGATTTTAATTTTGATTTTTTAAATTATAGTAATCTTTTTCTAATATTCTACTTGATAAATTATTACTAAATGGAACATTATAATTATCTTGAGGATTAAAAAATAAATAGTTAAAATTATTTGGTTGATCTATTGAATCTAATCCTCTTATATTGTATGCTGGATTGTTTATTCTTGGATGTTTTACAACTTCATCATATGTTGATGTTGTACTAGTTTTATAATAATCATTATTTTCTAAATAATTCAAATAATTATTATCCTTTGTATCTCTATTTAATGTTCTTGTTATACCTCTTAAATCACTTTCTATACTGGTTTTGTTATTTGATAAATTACCACCCCAATTTTGCATTCTCATAAATGGATCATTAAAAAATAATATATCTTTTCCATTACTAGGTTCTCCTAAAATATGTTTTCCAACATCAGTTGCTTGATCTATATATTTTTGAAGTCTAGCTGGATCATCATATAATCTTGTAAATGCCATATATATTTATTATATTTATTATATTATTATTATATAATAATTTGTTAATATATTATATAATAATTTGTTAATATTAATCTTAAATTTAAAAGGTTTCAGTCCAGAAAGTTGTGTTAGTTCTTGATATCGCCGATTGCGTAGTGATTGGTATAGCTTGAATAGTACCCGATTCATTTCTCGCAAAATATAAAGTATTATTACCATTAGCTATAGATGGTTTTCTAGCAAATACACAACCAAGTAAATGATTACTTATATCATTTAGTATTATATTACCAGGAATAGGTTCTAATCTTAATAAATAACCTTCTAATTCTAAACTACTTATTCTAGTATTGGCAGAAACATCATCATAATTTATTGGATTATCTTTTTTTAATATATCAATACTATTTGATACATCAATAGCACATTTTGGATTTAATGTATTAATACCTAATCTATTATTACTAGTATCAATAGTTACACAGTTATTTATATCAGGTATCACTGTAGAATCAGAACTTATAGAATTAACAGTACTTATTATTTTGTTAACAGACATATATTTAATATTATTAAATATATGTCTTTAAATTTGATTATAGTATTTCAATATTTTATTAATATTTTCTGAATTTTTTATTAGTATTTTTGAATCTATGTAAAATATCAAATTTACCTTGTTTGTTTCTTATAGGCATTATTGTTGGACCATCATATTCTGCAGGCATATCATCATAATTAGGCATTTGTCTTAATATCATTTCTTTTTCAAAATGGTCGTCTCTTTCATATTTGAACATATCCTTAATAGCCTGTTTTGTCATATTTTTAAATCCTGGATCTAATTCTGCGGTTGATTCAAGTTTTTTCTTTATTTTTTCTAAATTATTCTGTTTTTCTATATAAGTATCAATGTTATCATTGCTTAAATCATTTACAAAATCTTTATGCATTTCTGCTAATCCTTTGAAATATTCATTACCAAATTTACGATGTCCTGATATATCTCTTTCATAATCGATTTCTGCTACTTGAGAGGCTTGTTTTTGTATTTCAATTAAAATAGGTGTATTAGTATTTTCAGCATTTTGATTTATTGATTCACTAAATTTACGACCATTGTATCTCATATGATCTTGCGCAACTTTTCTCATAAGTCGTTTTGAATACTCTTTTCTATATTTTTTATCTTTTATTATATCATAATTATCATTACCAGATTGATCATATACAACAGCATCATTCAATACATTATTTATAACCATATTAATATCTAATAATTTTCTACATTTTCTTATTTTTTGTTCTTTTTCTTGAGATGTTAAATCATCAGAACCACTTAAATCATATATTGTACTATATGGATCTTTATCTATTAATTCAATATCTATTTCTTCATTATTTTCTTCAAACATATCTTTAACTTTCAATTTAGCATCTTCAAATAATGAATTCAAACACAAATCATTTACATCTTTAATATCACTAGAATTAGACATTTCTACTTCACATAGATTTATAAATGTTTCAGCTAATAATGTTGTTAATGGTGTTACACCGTTAATATATTTTGAATTATTGTACAACTTATTGTTGTGTAATATTATTTTTTTGAAAACATTTTTATTCATACTATTATCTCTAAATATATCATAACCATCTTCAAATTCTATATAACTAATTTTATCTTTGTCTTTTGATTCATTTATTAATTCAAAATTACCAAATGATACATCAGTATTTATAGTTTTTATTAAATCTATATTTGATACATCAAATAATTTTGATCTAAATGCTTTCTTAAAATCATATTCATAACCATTAGCATTAGTAATATATCCATCTGATACTATACCATTATATACATTATTTGAATTTTCAATACCTAATGTATGTTGTTTAATGAAATATGATGCAGGTAATATGTCAGAATCTATTCTGAATGTATGTGAACCTTTTAATACATCATTTTCTTTGAAAACATCTACACTTGTTTTATTATCTTCTACTAATGAATAATATTCATTGCTTATTGTACATATTAATTTGTTTTCACCAACATGTAATTTTTTCATATTTGTAATACCACCTAACAATACTAAATTGTTACTTATTGTTATATATGACATATCACTTAATGAAGCATCTATTGTTATATCATCTGGATTTAATGATAAATCGAAATTCAAATTAATTGTATTGAAATATGGATTATTATCTGATGCATCATTGTATTTTTCAGTAACATCAAAACCATCTATTGGATTTCCTGCAAAATTATAATATACATATGTATTATTATTTTTAAATTCTGTTAGTAATGTTAAATTATTTGGTTCATCTTTAAGATTTATTTGACCAAAATCAGTTGTAACTGTATTCAATATTATAGAACCATCTGTTATTTTTGTCTTTAAATTATCACTTACATTTACTAAATTGTTACTTAATTCAGTTTTAAATGTTTCTATTAATTTATTTTCGTTCATATCAGCCATTAATAAATTTGTTATATCATCTGATGTTTCAGCATGAACACTATAATCAATTACAACACTTACACCTGTATCTTCTGTTAGTTGAGTATATACATTTGAAAACAATTTAACATTCAAATTATTATTAATAAATGTATTCAAACTTAAACTACTATAATCACCTTCATATAATTCTATATTATTGTTACTATTATATGTGTACATGTAATTTTCATTATATGTTTCTTTTAATAAATGAACTTTATTTGATATTAAATTACTTACAGTTGGAACTTTTATTACACCATTTTCAATTGATAATTCCCATTCTCTTATCATATATTCATCTGGATCATCAACAAAATAACCTATTTTAATTTTACCTTGTGCTTGTTCATCTAATATCAATCTTAAAACTTCAGTATTTACATTTTTACTTATATCATATATATTACCAGATGTTTCCCAAGATATTGGTTTATTATTATAACATATATCTGTCCAATTTATCAAAATAGATTCATAATCACTATGTACATCGTTTTTAAAAGTGTTAATATCAGACTTAAATCCATAAAAATTATCTTCTAAATCATATTTCGAGTTGACATTATTTCTTGATACATCTAAATTATTTACTTTTATATTTATTATACCATCTGTATTATAACTTAAATCACCTATTGTTATATAAGAATCATTTTCATTTTTTGATGCATCTATAGGAAAAATATCTATTGTATTTACTGAATTAAATTTGTAATTTTTGAAATATTTGTAATGCATATAAATAGATGCATAATCTATCTGGCTTTCATATACCAAATTAGATACATCTTCATAATTATTAGATCCATTTATATCTTCTATTCTCGTACCTATTTTAATTTTTCTAAAATAATCATCTTTTGTTAGATTTAAATTTATTGTATTTTTTTTGTATATTTTATTTGTTCTATTTGTTGCATCGAATCTCAGTGGTCCTAAATATGTTGTCAAACTTATATCTTCCGTTAATATATTTAATGTTGGTTTATCTAATTCAAAATCAATATTGTGTATTGCTATTTGTTCTATTGGTGAATCATTATGTAATGAACTTATTGATTTTTTAATTATTGTTTCAGTTACACTATTATCTGGGTCATTTTTATAATCATTCTCTAAAATATACGCTAAATCTTCCCCTATTATCATATTTGTTTTTGATTCTAAACTATAATAACCTGGCTCGGGTTCAGGTTCTGGTTCTGGTTCAGGTTCTGGTTCTGGTTCAGGTTCTGGCTCGGGTTCTGGTTCTGGTTCTGGTTCTGGTTCTGGCTCTGGCTCTGGTTCTGGTTCAGGTGTATATTCAAGAAAATCTTCTGGTAATCCTGGATAATCAGATGATGTTGTTGGTTGTTTAACAAATT
>CEVF01012092.1_pt1 | contig 21294 bp, 16 predicted proteins | sample 356441 | NCBI WGS metagenome assembly CEVF01 (sample SAMEA2622765, study PRJEB7988) | marine metagenome | biome: marine biome (ENVO:00000447); feature: surface water layer (ENVO:00002042); material: "saline water (ENVO:00002010), including plankton (ENVO:xxxxxxxx)" | depth 5 m | reverse complement strand
GTTGCAGGAAAGATAAGACCGCCTAAAGATGGCGAAAGGTATTTTGCGTTACTCAAGATTAGCGAAATTAATTTTAGCAAGCCTGAAAGCTCTAAGAATAAAATTTTATTTGAAAACCTGACTCCACTGTTTCCACAGGATAGATTAGAACTGCAGTTAGGTAATGGTAGCACGGAAGATTTGAGCGCCAGAGTGATTGATTTAACTTCACCAATTGGCAAGGGACAGAGAGGCTTAATAGTGTCTCCTCCGAAGGCTGGCAAGACTCTAATTTTGCAAAACATTGCTCAGTCAATAACCAAAAATAATCCCGAAGTACGTTTGATTGTATTGTTAATAGATGAGCGTCCCGAAGAAGTCACCGAAATGCAGCGGTCTGTAAGGGGAGAGGTGGTCGCTAGTACATTTGATGAGCCACCCTCAAGACATGTCCAAGTTGCGGATATGGTTATAGAAAAAGCAAAGAGATTGGTCGAGCATAAAGAAGATGTAGTTATCTTGCTAGATTCAATAACTCGTTTGGCCCGAGCCTATAACACAGTTATCCCATCGTCTGGGAAAGTTCTTACCGGTGGTGTAGATGCTCACGCCCTCGAGAGACCAAAGCGTTTTTTTGGTGCTGCACGTAATTTAGAAGAAGGAGGTTCATTAACCATCATTGCTACTGCGTTGATTGAAACCGGTTCTAAAATGGATGAAGTTATATATGAGGAGTTCAAAGGTACGGGCAACATGGAGCTCCACCTAGATCGTAAAGTTGCCGAAAAACGAATTTACCCTGCCATAAACGTGCGACGATCTGGAACTCGAAGAGAAGACCTTCTCACTAGTGAGGAAGAGCTGCAGAGAATGTGGATACTAAGAAAACTTCTAAGCTCAATGGAAGATGTACAAGCAACAGAGTTTATCTTAGATAAATTAAAAGGCACAAAAACCAATGATGAGTTTTTCAATTCTATGAAAAGAAATTGATAATTTTGCTTTGGATTTATAGAACTTGTTTGCCTAAACCTTTTTAATTAGAACCTCTTAATGGCCTTTAAAGATTTACGAGATTTCATCAATCTTCTTGAAAGAGAGGGGGAACTGAAAAGAATTAGTGCTGAGGTAGACTCGTATCTTGAAGTCACAGAAATATCTGACCGAACTCTAAAAAAGGGCGGCCCGGCACTTTTATTCGAAAATATCAAGGGCTCCTCAATACCTTTATTGGCCAATTTATTTGGAAACCATCGCAGAATTGCGCTTGGAATGGGCCAAGATGACTTAGATGGACTAAGAGATGTCGGTAAGCTTTTAGCTTTTCTAAAAGAACCTAAGCCACCTTCTGGTTGGAAAGACCTTTGGAAAAATCTGCCGAATTACAAAAGTGTTCTGAACATTTCAACAAACGTAAAGAATTCCGCTCCTTGTCAGGAAGTAGTAATTAAAGACAAGAACATAGATTTGTCAATTTTCCCCATACAAACTTCCTGGCCGGGTGACGCTGGCCCGCTGGTCACCTGGCCGCTAGTGGTCACAAAAGGTCCTGAGAAAGAACGGCAAAACCTCGGCATCTATCGAATGCAACAAATTGGCCCAAACAAGTTGATTATGCGGTGGTTGTCACACAGAGGGGGCGCATTAGACTTTAGGGATTGGAAGATTAAGCATCCTGATAAACCCTTCCCCGTGTCGGTTGCCCTTGGTGCAGATCCTGCAACTATCCTAGCGACAGTAACACCTGTCCCTGATTCACTATCAGAATATGCTTTCGCAGGACTCTTGCGCGGCAGTAAAACCGAAGTTATAAAATCGCAGACGAATGAGCTACAAATACCAGCGAGTGCCGAAATAATTCTTGAAGGTCACATAGAAAGTGATGAGGTCGCGGAAGAAGGACCGTTCGGTGATCATACTGGATACTATAACGAAGTCGACAAATTCCCTGTTTTCACCGTTACTCGGATAACCCATAGAAGAGATCCGATTTATCACAGCACCTACACGGGACGTCCTCCTGATGAACCCGCAATGCTTGGGGTCGCTTTAAATGAAGTTTTTGTTCCTATTTTACAAAAACAGTTCCCTGAAATTATCGACTTCTACCTGCCTCCGGAGGGTTGCTCATATCGAATGGCAATAGTGAGTATTCGTAAGCAGTACGCCGGTCATGCAAAGAGAGTAATGATGGGAGTATGGTCTTTCCTTCGTCAATTTATGTACACTAAATTTATAGTGGTAGTCGATGAGAAAATAGATATCCGTAACTGGCAAGATGTTATCTGGGCAATAACTACTCGAATGGATCCGGCTCGAGACACGACAATGATCGAAAATACCCCTATTGACTATTTGGACTTCGCTTCTCCTACATCCGGCCTTGGATCGAAAATGGGCTTGGACGCCACTAATAAGTGGCCTGGTGAAACGACTCGCGAGTGGGGCATCCCTATAGAAATGGATGATAAAATAAAACGCAGAGTAGACGAACTTTGGCCAGATTTGGGAATCGACTTACCTGAGTGAATGTTTAAGATACTAAAGGCAAATCCAACTTGCCAGCAGCAACGATTTTGAAGTAGAGCTTCAGTTTCTCAAGACACGCTCTGTCTTCACCCAACCTTGCCGATAATAGTGAAAGTTCAAGGTACGCTTCTGCAGATGGCGAAGATGTGATACTCAACTCGTAATAATTCTTTGCTTTTTCCATTAGTTCATTTCTTAGCGAAATTCTTGCAAGAGCCAGGAAAAGAACACTACTGTCCTTTACTGTTTTTAGCCACCTCTCAGCAGTCGCCAATTGATGTGAATTTTCCTTAAAATCTTTCTCACCATAAAAACAAACTAGTTGATCGTTCCATTTATTGGCAAGCGCTTTCTCTATCACCTTCAGCGCGTCGCGATTTGCGCCAAATCTGATAAGGTTACTCGCATAAACTATAATTAATCTTTCATCTGTACGTAGCCTATTGGGTGCTTGTCTCCAAAATGCCGTTAACGACTCAACTGCCTCTTTGTGTTCCGCGCTGTCTACCTTATCAGAGTGAGCTTCGATTTCCGATTTCACGCACTTCACCGATAATTCATGCAGCTCTTCCGGTTTTATAAGTCCTTTTTTTTCTAACTGTATAAGTAACGCTTTTAAGGACTTCCATTCTCCTTTTTGTAGATAATAGTCTTTAAGAGTAAACATCAACCGAGGATCTTGTGAAGTACTCCGCCTCAAAGAGTCCAGAGTTTGCGTAGCTTCATCAAATTGGCCAGCATCTAATAAAAACTGCGCTCTCATTATTTCGATCGTAGATGCATGGGTCGGAAATTTTTGCGTTGCTTCATCAAGATAACGTGACCATTTCTCTAATTCATCAATTTTAAAAGTAGCATAAGATGCCGCTAAGTAATCTATAATGCTGGCATCCTTTGTTCGTAAAATTTTCTTCAGAAGTTTATGCCCTACTGTCCAGTTACCCAAATACAGCTGGATGTAGCCTTCAGTCGCTGCACTCTTAGCTCTATCTTTTAACTTCCTCTTATAGAGCTCTTTTACCCGAAAAAATCTCGGCAAGTCGATCCAATTAATGGTTAGCTTCAATATACGAAATACTGAGTAAACAACCACCAATGAAATTAACAGCGCGAATAAACTTGTCTCAAAAGTATAGCTACCAAACGCAATTAGGATATATCCAGGGTCTTCGTAAAATCCCAAAAAGAGGGTCAACCAGAGTCCTAAGACAGTGATTATTAGACAAAGAAAAAATAACCGTATCATCTCAAGTCTTGTAGCCTGGATGCCAGTTCATTCATTAACTTGAGAGACTCTTCGAGCTGGGGAGCTGTTGGATCAATATTTATAGCTGCGAGGTCATCTATTTCAACCATGACTGTTTTACCCAATCCTGAGTGCTCAGCAGCCAGCAAGACTAGCAACTCCTTTGCTTTCAATAAACTCTGCACATACACGGTCTCTTTTTGAGAAATTAGTCCTAGCTGAGCTTGCTCAAAAAGGAGATCTAATCTCTGCTTAGCAAGCATCCTTTCATCAGTCATCAATATCAAATCTGACGCATCGTCCCACTCTCTCCAAATAAAAATATTTGATAGTATATTGGTTATCGGGTAAAGCCCCATATCAGGATTTTCGGTCTCAGCTAATTCTTTGGCTACCTCGCTAGTTCGATTACTAGTGACTTTCAATCCTCGTACTTCAATTTCTTCCACTAACGCTCTCATTGACTCAATTCGAATAAAAATCCCCTCTTCATCAATTTGGTTGATAGCACGAAGATTCGCGAGTAATTTCGATAAAGATTCTCTCAAGGGAATTACGTCCTGGTAGCCGGAGGCTAAAATGGTAGAGTCTACATCCTCAATTAGTGCGATACTGGAGTTGATATCCTTTTCCAAGGTCAGCTTGCGCTTGGCCACGCTCAAGAGAAACTCTGATTCTCGAATATGCCAATATGACTCTGACTCAGACGATACAGTTAATACTCTAGCTTTCAATTCTTCAATCTCAGAATTCATCATCCTTATAGTTTCAGTCAAAGATTGGTCTGAGACTCCAGCACCAGAATATTCATCTACCTCAGTGGCCAAAGCTTGGAGTTGAGATTTTTGGTCAGAGGCAGTGTTGCTTAGCGCACCATACTGAGAGTTCAGTATCGCAAACTCCTGCCGGAGTTCGTAGAGCTGAAATCCCAGATAACAGGTGGTTATCAGTATAGGGGCTAGCAGTACCGTCACAAAAAAAAGCCTGCGTCGGGCATTCTTTTGATTTCTAGGTCGACTGTTACCTTTAGCGCCAGCCCGAGAGATTTCCTCTAAAATTTTGGGTGTGTCTGAATTGTCTACCACTCAAAACCCTCTTTATAGCCAGTACACTAGCATCTTAAATCAACTTACTCTTTACTTACTATCTCTTTTATGGTCCTCTGAGGCAACTTCGCAAATTGCCAAAACCATAGACTCCGTATCAGCTCCGTGGGCAAGTTTCACTTGCTCAAACCCAAACTCCGCTGCCAGCCGACCGACGCGAGCAGAAGGTACTACCATAGGCATGTGAAAAAATTTTGGGAATGTATTCCTGCTTCCTAGAAACAGTCTATTCAGTATATTGAGGGAATCACCGCTAGTAATGGTGAGGACATTAACATGGTTTTCGTTTATTACTTTCATTAGTTCTTGACAACTCTTCTTAGTAGAATTTCGCTCATAGACTTCAAAATAGTCTACCTCCGCGCCACGGGCTTTAAGGCTATCAGCCAGAAATTCACGCCCCGCTGTGCCTCTAAAAATTGCAACTCTTTTCCCCTCGACATTAATTAAACTAGGTAATGCGACTAAGTCCTCACTCACTGAACCATTCTCAGGATGGATAACTTCGCAACCAAAAAAATCGGATGCCATTTTTGCTGTACCGGGGCCAATAGCAATTACCTCACTATCGATTGGTAGCTTGTGCCAATTTTCCTCAATTATTGCTGCTCCATACTGAACAGCATTTTTGCTAACAAAAATTAAAATGTCATAATCATCAAGTCTTTTGATTGCATATCTCAGCAAGTTTATTCGAGATTCCTCTGTAATTTTGTCTATTTCCAACAGCGGAAAATTTACGGTGTGTCCACCGAAATTTCTTACTGCTAATGCTAAGTTTTCTGATAACTGCACCGGGCGGGTAATTAGTACTCTCATACCGCTTAATATTTCAGAGTGTGTCATATCCTTTACTCACTCTTCTCGGAGCTCATCTAGAATATTACCCGCACCTTTGTTAAGTAGATCGTCGGCAACTCGCAGCCCAAGTTCGCGAGCAGAATCACAGTCATCTACATCCTCGCTTCTAACTATATGAGTGCCATCCACTCTGCCGACTAAGGCGCGCAATCTAATTTCATTTTTGTACAACTCAGCATAGCTCGCAATTGGCACTTGGCAACTTCCTTGCAGTCTATGATTTACCGCGCGCTCTGCTAGAACGCAAGAAGCAGTTTCAGCATCATGGATAGTGCTTATAATTTTTTGCGTCTCTTTATCATCTACACGTGACTCTATCCCGACTGCACCTTGACCCGCCGCCGGCAAACATTCTTGAGGTCCTAGACGACTGCTAATTCTGCTGCTTTGATCTAATCTGATTAAGCCCGCACTAGCGAGAACTATGGCATCATAATTACCTTCGTCCAACTTGTGTAAACGTGTGCCAACATTCCCTCTAAGATCAGTGATATGGAGATCTGGGCGAATATACTTTAACTGGCATTGCCTTCGTAAACTGGATGTACCAATTGTCGCACCTTTTGGCATGCCCTCCAGATTGCTAAATTTATTTGAAACTAAGGCGTCAGTGGGATCTTCGCGTTTGCAGATTCCTGCAAGTTGCAATCCTTCCGGAAACTCCATTGGAACATCCTTCATAGAATGAACTGCCACATCTGCCATATCTTGCAATAAGGCCATTTCAAGCTCTTTGACAAATAAACCTTTCCCGCCAATTTTTGCTAGCGGACTATCGAGAATCTTGTCGCCTTGAGTGCTCATAGGCACAAGCTCAACCTGTAAGTCCTTATGAATTTTTTCCAAAGACTGGCGGACAAAGTTTGCTTGCCAAAGGGCTAATGGGCTCTTTCTAGTGGCTATTCTCAGTTTTCTGCTCATAACTTTGACATTTTTTGCGAGTTTGAAGAGCCTCTTGTTCGACTTAGTTTCATTTTAGCGTCTCTTTCTCTCTTATTCCTTAACTTTCACAGAGTAATTATCAGGTTATTTGATACTAACTATCCTGCTATACTCGTGATCATATTCAAAGAGAAGATTGTCAATATGTCTGTTAAAAAATCCCTCAAGAACAAAAAACTTTGGGGTGGCAGGTTCGATGAAGCCACATCGCCATTTGTTGAGCAATTCACCTCTTCGGTTTCATTTGATAACAGCCTCTATCAATATGATATTGACGGGTCTATTGCGCACGCAAAAATGCTTGAAAAAGTCGGCACACTTACAAAGAAGGAAGTGACAGACATCATAGACGGGCTTGAGGAAATTCGTGAAGAGATAAGCAATCAAAATTTTGATTGGTCTACCGAGCTTGAAGATGTCCACATGAATATCGAATCTGCTCTAACAAAAAAAATAGGTGAGGCCGGCAAAAAACTTCATACGGGAAGGTCGAGAAATGATCAAATTGCAACAGACCTTAGATTATATGCAAGAAGCCAAATAGATGAGATTTGCAAATTAATCACCGATTTTCAAAGAGCGATAGTAAATTTGGCTGAAAAAGAAGCTAAAACTATTTTGCCAGGATTTACGCATCTCCAAACAGCTCAACCTGTAACATTTGGCCATCATATGATGGCTTGGTTTGAAATGCTGAGTAGAGACTTTGATCGCTTTCAAGATTGTAGGAAGAGAGTCAATCAATCTCCACTGGGGAGTGCAGCTCTAGCGGGCACAACTTTCCCCATAGACAGAAACTATACTTCAGAGATGCTGGGTTTTGATTCCCCATGTGCTAACTCTCTAGATGCAGTCAGTGATAGGGACTTTGTTATTGAGTTCGCTTCAACTGCAACCTTATTAATGACCCACCTGTCGAGGTTTTCAGAAGAAATAGTCTTGTGGACTTCCGCTCACTTTGATTTTATTGATCTCCCCGATAGCTTTTGTACTGGTTCTTCAATCATGCCTCAAAAGAAAAATCCTGATGTGCCTGAACTCATTCGGGGGAAATTCGGTCGAGTCGCAGGAGCCCACACTGCTCTTATAAGCATAATGAAATCTCAACCACTTGCATACAATAAGGACAATCAAGAAGACAAAGAACCTCTTTTTGACATAGTAGATACTATCAAAGACTGCTTATATGCTTATGCGCAGATGGTACCAGCTATCAGATGTAATAAAGACAATATGGAAAAAGCGGCTTCAAAAGGATTTGCTACAGCTACTGACCTAGCTGATTACTTGGTCAAGAAAGGAGCTACTTTTCGGGACGCGCATGAAATTGTCGGCAATGTAGTATCCTATGCAATAAGAGAGAAGCTGCTCTTAACAGAAATTCCATTTAGTAAGTTAGTTGAGTTTACTTCCATAATTAGAGAGGACGTTTCCACAATTCTTACTTTGGAAGGATCAGTTAACGCTCGAAACCATTTTGGAGGAACCTCGCCCGAGCAGGTTTTAAAGGCAGTGACTAATGCGAAAATTATGCTTGATCAACGTTAACCAATCTGCCTCATCGGTTTGGAGGCGCTCGTAACTCGATATTGTATTCCACTACGGAATTATCGCGCAGCGTCTTAACTTCAACTACATCTCCCGCTCTATGTTGTTCCATAACATTGGCATAATCATCTTCATTAGCGATAGCTTGTCCATCAATCTCAAAAATCACGTCCCCCAGCCTTATCCGCCCTCTTTGGACTCGCTGCAATCCACGCATACCAAGCTTCTCTGGGTCAGTACCTTGCACAACATCTAAGACAATCACCCCTTCAATATCCCAGAGACTCCTGTAGTAGTCAGGCTGAGGAACCTGAATAATTCCAAGAATCGGAGTCTGTACTCGTCCATAAGTTATTAATTCTGGAACTATTCGTTGAACGGTATTAACGGGTATAGCAAAGCCTATACCTGAGCTACCCCCACTAGGACTATAAATCGCGGTATTTACCCCCACTAACTGTCCAAGAGAATTCAGTAGTGGCCCTCCAGAGTTGCCAGGGTTAATTGCAGCATCGGTCTGAATTACATCTCTTATTTTTCGACGGCTCACTGAATCGATCTCTCTTCCAAGAGCACTGACAACTCCTACCGTCATTGTCGTATCCAAACCGAACGGATTACCGATAGCAATTACCTTCCTACCCACCTCAAGCAAGGAAGAATCTCCAAGAGAAATTGGGCTGAGCTTATTCCCCTCTACATCAATCTTTAAAACTGCCAAGTCTTTATCGGGGTCGGACCCAATGGGGATAGCTTCATAACTCGAGCCGTTCTGCAACGTTACTGTGACAACACTTGCCTGTTGAACTACATGAAAGTTCGTTACTACATAGCCTTCTTCATTCCAGATAAAACCAGTACCAGTTCCTTGGGGGACCTCCTGTGGATTCAACGAATAAAACGATCTGACTAACCTAGAGTTGGTAATGTGAACTACCGATGGACTAGCGAGTTTAAAGACCTCGATGTTATTTTCTTCGTCGTTGGTCTTAAACTCACTATAAATTTGAGTCTGAGCTATGGTCAAAGTTGGAAAAGAGATTATTGTCAATGTGAGTAGCAGTTTTTCAATTAACTTCATGTCCACAAACCTCTTAATGTTGTCATATTATCAACGAATCTTTTTTGTAATTGGGTCCATTTTAATAGGTTTCAAGACCGATACCCGGTCTTAAAAACTGAATGCCTGCATCAAAATCCTCTCGCGCAAGTTAATCCCGTTTAGCAGAGATCCAACTTTTTCTGCATTTCATACCATTCTCCTTCTTTATCCATAAGTAAAGATTTCAACCGACCTTGTCGTTCAAGTGTATCTACTAAATGACTTTTTTGATTTGACCCATAAATATTTTCATTGGATAACTCTTCCTCTGTCAACTTTAATTCCGTAAGTATCTTTTCAATTTCCGCCTCCAATAACTTTACTTGTCTTTTTAGAGGTGCCAATTTTTGCCGCTCTGCCGCGGCTTTTTTGCGAACTTCCTTTTTGTCGTCTTGGACAAATTGATTCCGACTTTTTTTAAAGACGCTTCCTCTTTCACTTTGACCGACTTCACCTAACCAAGCTTCATAATCGTAAATAGACCCCGAATATTCTTTGAATTTACCATTGTTGATTGCATAAAATTCGTCGACAGTATTAGCCAATAGATGACGGTCATGAGAAATTACTACCATTGCCCCCTCATATTCTTGAAGAGCTAGTTCTAAAGCGTGGCACATGTCCAGATCAAGGTGATTAGTTGGCTCATCTAGAAGTAACAAATTTGGCTCAGCGCACACTATCTTTGCCAAGGCAACTCTAGCTTTTTCGCCACCAGAGAAATTTTTAATGGCTTCATCAGCCCTAGACCCGTGAAAATCAAAACCACCGAGAAAATCACGAATCTGCTGCTCTGTTTTAGGATTTGGGAGACCGTCTGATTCTCCGACTGCAGAAATTAACTCGAGCGGCGAAGCTTCAAGATTCAGGGCATCTACCTGATGCTGCGCATAATATCCAATTTTAATATGCTTCGACTTTTTTACTATTCCAGATAAAGCTTTTAACTGACCTGCCAAAACCTTTATTAAAGTAGATTTACCGCTTCCATTAAAACCGAGCAAGCCAATCCTAGACTCACATCTCACCATAAGATTAATATGGGACGCTAGAGGGGAACCAAATCCAATCGATAGATCATCTATTTCTAAAAGAAAATTAGGCTTAATTTTTGGCTCTAGAAATTTAAATTCAAAAGGCGAATCAACATGCGCTGGCGAGATGTCTTGCATCCTTTTCAATTCCCTAAGCCGTGATTGTGCCTGATTTGCTTTGGACGCCTTGGCACGAAAGCGGCGAACAAATTCCTCTATTTTCTTTTTCCTTGCCTCCTGCTTTCTTGATAAAGAAGCTTGAAGAGCTAACCTCTCAGCATGCTGTCGTTCAAATGCGCTGTAATTGCCCACATACATTCTGAGATGGCATCCCTCAAAGCTGATTACGTGATCAATAACCTTATCTAAAAATGCACGATCGTGCGAAACCAAAAGCAAAGTCCCTTTGTATTTAAGTAACCACTGCTCCAACCAAATTGTAGCTTCAAGATCTAAATGATTTGTTGGCTCATCCAACATTAATAAATCAGATGGACATAGGAGGGCAGCTGCTAAATTAAGCTTCACGCGCCAACCACCTGAAAAATCTGTCACAGGCTTTTCATAATCTTCGATAGAAAACCCAAGCCCATTTAAAACCTGTTGGGCTGAGTTAGTTACTTTGTAACCTTCTATTTCGTCTAACTTAGAGACCACAGTCGTCAGCGCATCATTATCGCAAAGCTCTTCAGCAATAAGCTTTTGTCTCTCCAAAGCTCGAAATTCAACATGCGCATCAATAACAAAATCAATCGCGGCCCGCTCAACTCCCGGAGTTTCTTGCGCCATCAAAGAAAGACGTAAGTTAGAGCTCTTTGTAATTTCACCCGCTTCCAGATACGTTTCATCCGAGATAGTTTGAAATAGAGTGGTTTTGCCACAACCATTACGCCCTATAATTCCGATACGGTGACCCTCTGATATCAAAATATTTGCGTCATCTAAAAGTTTTTTATTGCCCTTAGATATACTTACATTATTAAAGGAAATCATAGCTCAATAATAACTACTGAAGGAGCGGGATTGCTACTCTCTGATTGATTTAGATAGACCGAATTCGTACTATTGCCAAACTAATGATTTTTTGAACGAAATAGCATGACTCATGAAACAAATTCTAATTATCGATGATGACGAAAAACTAGGCCAATTATTAACTCAATATCTTGAGCGATATGATATGAAAGCCCATGTCGCAACGACTCCATCAAAAGGATTCGAACTCATTAAGAAAATAAAACCCGACTTGCTGATTCTTGATGTGATGCTTCCGGAGAAAGATGGATTCGAGATCTGCAGGGAAATTCGCGCAAAATCATCGATATATGGTCAGCTACCTATCCTTATGCTAACAGCTCACGCAGAGGTTACAGACCGAATAGTCGGACTAGAACTTGGAGCAGATGACTATTTGCCAAAGCCTTTCGAACCCAGAGAACTAGTTGCTCGTATACACAACATTTTGAGGAGAAGCAGCGATGACCATAGTTTGAAAGAGATTAAGCCCATAAATGGTTTGGAGGTTGATGTTTCACGTCGGGAAGTAAAGTTAGATGGAGAAGTACTAGATCTGACTACAATGGAGTATGAGCTTTTAATCCTTTTCATGCAATTTCCAAATAAGACATTTACTCGAGATGAACTCATGAATCGATTAAGAGGTATAGATGCTGAGTTATTTTCTCGTGCGGTCGACACTTTAGTAAGTCGTCTTCGCCATAAACTAAACGATACTTCAAAAACACCTAGGTTCATCAAAACCGTATGGGGCCGCGGTTACACTTTCGTCGGACAATTGTTATGACCCCCGTAGTTCAATATATCCGTAAATCTCTTTTTTTTAGACTACTCGCAATATTCGGAATAACAGTAGTTTTATTCTTGATAATTATTTTGATTTCGCTACAGAGCATTGGCAATGATAGCGACACGATTGAGACTATTCCGGACTACTTCACTCGACATGTTGAATCAATAATAGAGGATATCGGCACGCCGCCAAACCTCTCTAACGCTATGCGACTTGCAAGTGAACTTAGCTGGACCATAAATATAAGAAATCCCATTATGGAGTGGAGTTCAGATGCTCAAAATCGATTAGACGTTGACTCCTCTCAATACCAAGAGTCGCTCACTTCAGATGCCGAAATGAGGACTATTAATGGCGAGGACATTATCCGAGTTAATCGGGATGGCTATGATTTTTATATGTATCGAAGTGCCCAAGAAGAAGGGCTTTTCAACTATTTTGTGCTTTATACAGCGCTCGCACTTGCAGCCTTAATTCTTTTTCTTAACTACTTCATGGTAAACAAAATGTTAAATCCCGTCCGTCTTCTCAAACAAGGCGCAGAAAGAATCAGACAGGGAGATTTGAGCTACCGAGTTAAAAGTAATTTACAAGATGAACTTGGAGAATTAACCGAAAGCATAAACCATATGGCAGATTCACTTCAATCAATGCTCGAAGCAAAAAGGCAGTTACTGATGGCGATAAGTCATGAACTTAGGACTCCAATAACAAAAGCGAAATTACGAATGGAGTTCATGCCTGAAAGCGACGAAAAAGATCAACTGAAAGAAGATATCAACGAAATAGATCTCTTAATCTCTGATCTTCTTGAGGCGGAAAGACTCAATAACGATCACTCTGCATTGGTTTCAGAGCGTGTGCTATTGGCGAACTTTATTCGTTCGATCGCAGAATCATTCAAATCTAACAATGGTGAAATCAAGATCGAAATTCCTGTCAATGACCTCGAGTTCGAGATAGATAAATTGCGAATCAGACTTCTAATCACAAATTTGCTAAATAACGCGGTACGACATGGAAAAGGTAATCTTATAAATGTAAGAGTGAGTTTTTCTGGCGATCGAGGAATCATTGAAGTAAGGGACAATGGAGAGGGCATTTCGGAAGAACATATAACTCAGATAACTGAACCCTTCTACCGGGCAGATAGCGCAAGACAGCGAAATACAGGAGGATTTGGGTTAGGGTTGTACTTATGCCGTTTAATTGCACAAGCTCATGGAGGCGAGATGATAATTGTCAGTCAAGAGGGGCAAGGAACCCAAATAACGGTCAATCTGCCTCGCAAACTCTAAGCTTGCTCAAGCATAATTAGTTATCTTCAACTAAATGTCCGCCGACGGGATCGAAAATAATATCGGCCTAAAAAGAATAGAGTCAATAAAATTGGTACTAGAGCAGTGTTAACAGCCTTTAAGTTGCTACCCAACTGTTCAATGTCTTCAGTCAATTGAAATCTGACCTCTCTTAAGCGCCTCCTAGTCTCGATTAATTCTCCATTAAAGCGATCTATTTCTGTTTGAATTTCAGGAGTAATCTCTCCAATTGGATTTCCCTCTTCGTCGGTGTTTAACGCAGCCAATGCAGATTCCGTTTCTGCTACCCTTGCCGATAGTTCACTTTCCTCTTGGCGCAATCGGTCATCTGCCTCTCGCTGGAGAGCAAGCACTTTCGTAAATGGTCTTGAGTAACGCCCTCGGCTCCTAATACTCGAAAGATCCGCGCCACCACTCAAATTATCCATAGCATTGATTACCAAATCACCATTATTCGCAAAAGGTTGGGGAATGCGCTGTCCAAAAAATTGAGTAACTTGTACCCATAACCTATCTGTGAGTAAATCTGAGTCTGCAAAAACTACTATATTGGTTGGTTCTAATGAGGTACTTAAGTGGGCTATCTCACTTTCCTCATTGACGACATCAACTTCGCTAGAAGTCTCCTCCGCTACTGAAACTTCCTCATCCGCATCATCAGAGTTACTTTCTTCCTCAGTTACTAGAATAGCCGGTTGTCCCTCTGGGAAAGCCGTTTCTATCAACCCACTTAATCTCGCTGCAATTACAAAGCTTCTATTTTCGGACTCAAATTCATCAAAGAGAACATTTGGATCTGTAACACTTTCAACAAAGGATCTATCCATAAGCATCGCATCTGAGGAAGAAGTTATTAGGGGCTCAAAACTTAAACCTCCCTCGTTAGATTGGCTTATAGCACCCGCAGAAGACAGATTAATCGTCTCCAAACGATTAGTAATAATATCACCTTGAGTCAAAAAATTTCCCTGAACGCCTAACATACCCAGATGTGGCACCGCTCTTTGTCCTTGACCCATCATAACGCGAAGAGCCAGCTCGTTATCCGTAAGAACCTTACTATTATCAAACTCAAGGCCCCAAGCATCTAGCAACCCTGGCAATTCAGAACTCATCCCCGCTGGAATTAAGTTCCCTTGTGGCGAGCGACCTACCATTGAGTCTGCGTTTGGATCTAAAAACAGTAGCGCATCACCCCCACGAAGAATATGTTGATCAATCGCATATAAAAACCGATCTGACAATCCCTGTGGATGAACTATCATTAAGATATCAACATCCTCCTCAATGGAATCACTGGATATATCTATCCTTCGCACGTCATAGAGTTGACGTACTAAATCCATAATCATCCACTGCTGTGTCCCCTGTCCCGTCATTGGATCAAAACCACCGTCAATGTCCAATTGTGTAACAAGACCAATTACTGTTCTCTCGGGATTGCTCACCTGAGTGATGATTTTCATAAACTCATATTCTAGAAATTCTTCTTGATCGGGTCGGATTAACGGCATAGTCTCTGTCGCTCGAAGCGGGCCAGGCACATCTGCGCCTCCCTTCGCTGCAACTAAACCGAAATAAACTCCCTCACCACCCTGAGTCACGGGAACGGCCCTAACTCCGTACTGAGTAGCTAAATCTTCTTCTTCAGAAAAGGGTTCTGGATCGATTACCCTTAAACTGAGGTTCCCCTCACTGGCGATTACTATTTCTCTCAGTAACTCTTGCACCCGGTTACCATAAGTACGAAGCTGAGGAACGTCTTCCGTAGCAGAATCAGAGTAAAAAAACATAAGCTCTATGGGTTCGTTCAAGCTGGAAAGAATACTAAGAGTACCCTCTGACAGGGAATAAAGCCTGTCTTCCGTTAAATCAATTCTTAAACTTGGTATAAGGCTTATGACTAAGACCCCAAAAAGTAACGTAATAGCAATAGCCGTCAAACCAAGAGGTGAAAAAAGTAATTTTTTCTTCATCTATTTGAACTCCTAATTAGCTTTTTTCATTTCGATTACTATGGCACTCGAAAGAAGCCAAGACATAATAAATAGAATGAAATACAAAATATCACGAACGTCCAACACTCCTTTCGAAATTGAATCAAAGTGACTTAGAAATCCTAGTGCCGAAAATGCGTCAATAATTAACTGAGGAATCCATTCTGGGAATGAATTAAGGAGAATCGGGGAACCCATTATCACAAACAGAAAGCAAATTGAGACAGTCAGAATAAAAGCGATTACCGAATTTTTAGTACAAGCTGACATACATGACCCTATCGCTAGAAACCCGCCTGCCATTAACCAACTGCCAAGATAAGCGGCGATGATCACACCATTGTCTGGATCTCCTAAGTAATTAACCGTTAGCCAAATTGGAAAAGTAAGAATCAAGGCAATGCCAGTCAGAACCCACGCTGCCAGAAATTTTCCGAACACGGCCTCACTTAGCTTGACAGGTAAAGTCAGCAACAACTCAATAGTTCCAGTTTTTCTCTCGTCTGCCCAAAGTGTCATTGCAATAGCAGGGACCATAAAAAGGTAAAGCCAAGGGTGGAAACTAAAAAAAGGTAAGAGATCTGCTTGTCCTCGCAGATAGAATCCTCCAAGATCAAAAGTAAAAATCCCGTTTATGATCAGAAAGATAACCACAAAAATATAGGCCAGAGGCGTAGCAAAATAACTAGATAGCTCCCTTCTGAAAATTATCCCCAGATTTTTCATTCAATCCCCTCCCGTGCTTTTTGTGTCACTGACCGGAAAACATCCTCGAGCTGCCCTCTTTTGACATACAACTCGGATATAGGCCACTTCTTCTGTTGCGCTATCTCGGAGATTTCCGCAAATATTGACTGCCCGTTTTTCGATGTAATTGTGTAGTTGTTTCCTGAGTCATTTTGCAAATTTATATTCGCAAGAGCGCTTAAATCTTTAGGTAAATCATATTCTGCAGAAAGTTGAACATTGACAGCGTTATGGTATTGCGACTTAGACTCTAGTTCCTCAGGAGTGCCGTCAGCAACGATTTTCCCAGCATCTATGATTATTGCCCTGCTACAGACAGCTGAAACTTCTTCTAAAATGTGAGTCGAAATTATAACTATTTTATCTTTCGCCAAGCTCTTAATTAATTCTCGCACGTGATGCTTCTGATTTGGATCAAGGCCATCAGTAGGTTCATCTAGGATTAGAACCTTTGGGTCATGAAGAATGGCTTGAGCCAGCCCTACCCTCCTTTTAAATCCTTTCGATAAAGTTTCTATGGATTGCATGCAAACTTTCTGGAGCTCAACTTCTCTAATCACATGTTGAACACGATCGATACACTCTTGACCCTGAAAACCGCGAATCTCTGCGATAAATTTCAAGAATTCAAGTGGAGTCATATCTCCATAACAAGGAGCCCCTTCAGGGAGATATCCAATAAGCGCTTTCGCATCTATAGGATTAATGCTCACATCATTCCCATCAATTAATATGGAACCGGAAGAAGGCGAAAGAAACCCGGTGATAACTTTCATTGTGGTTGATTTACCAGCTCCATTAGGGCCCAGAAAACCGAGAACCTCACCTTCCCCTACGCTAAAACTCAAGTCATTAACAGCAATAAACTGATCAAATTTCTTTGTTAAATTTTTTATCTCTACCATCGGTTTTTGAACTCCTTAGAGGTCAAGGCTTTATCGGTTAGACTATAACCGCAACACCCTTTAAACAGAAAATTTTGTAGCTAATTTCGAGCACCGAAATATATGCGCAGTTTCAAAAATTTTCAAGCCATTCGTAACAAGTCATTCTTAAAAGCTGAAATTTTTCTAATTGATTGAAATTGAGACCTTTTTTGAGGTTAGTTTTATTTGAGATGGAGCTGTATAATCGTAGTTTCTGGTGGTTCCTACTCGCGGAGTTATCCTATGGGAAATTTACTACGAATAACTATCGTTGTCTGCCTGGCGCTAAGTAACGTCCATTGCGGTCAAAAAGGGGGTTTAACCAGACCCTCTCAAGCCAGTATTACCACATCATTCAGTCATTGAACCTCTGTTTATCATCCAAATAATTGGAGACTTCTCGTAATACATGGAACACTTCTCTTACAAAGATAACAACCTGCTAGTAGAGGACGCGTCAGTTGCATCGGTAGCAGAAAAGTATGGTACTCCATGCTTTATCTACTCAAAAGCAGCTCTTGAGCAAAATTATCACGCTTATGAGAAAGCTTTTGAAGACCACTCTCACCTAATTTGCTATGCGGTAAAAGCAAATTCTAATTTAGCCGTGCTGAATATTCTATCAAAATTAGGTGCAGGGTTTGACATCGTATCAGGCGGCGAATTAGATAGAGTAATTGCCGCAGGAGGTGACCCAAAAAAAGTTACTTTTTCAGGACTCGGGAAGACCACTCAGGAAATTTACAAAGCCTTAGATGCAGGTATCCATTGTTTCAATATTGAATCAGAGGCAGAACTGTTGCGCATCAATGAAATTGCCGTCAATAATTCCCAAGTTGCGCCAATTTCTATAAGAGTGAATCCAGATGTCAATGCTGAAACCCATCCGTATATCTCTACTGGTCTTAAAGAAAATAAATTCGGCATATCGATGGAGAAAGCGATTCAGCTTTATTTACATGCTACAGAAATGAAAGGAATTTGCATAAAGGGTCTTGATTTTCATATAGGTTCTCAACTAACAAGCATCAGACCCATTTTAGACGCTTTAGACAGAATATTGACTTTAAACGACCAGCTCACATCAAGAGATGTCATTATTGAACATATCAATATTGGCGGAGGCTTAGGAGTAACTTATGAAGATGAAATACCCCCAACTCCAAATGAACTTATCTTAGCAGTAAAAGAGAAACTGCATGGTCTTGATCTAAAAATAGTGGTCGAACCTGGCCGCTCGATAGCTGCCAATGCCGGCATACTCGTAACAAAAGTTGAATATCTAAAAAATCATGAGGAAAAGAATTTTGCGATAATTGATGGCGCTATGAACGATTTGATCCGACCGGCTTTGTACGGAGCTTGGCAAAAAATTGTCCCCGTAAAAAAAGCTGCAGGCAATGAAAGTACAGCATATGATATTGTCGGCCCAATTTGTGAGTCTGCCGATGCACTCGGTAAAAATCGATCACTAAATATAAATGCAGGAGACTTGCTTGCAATTAAATCCGCGGGCGCATACGGATTTGTCATGAGCTCAAATTATAATACACGACCCCGTGCCCCAGAAATTATGATTAATGGATCTGAGGTTCATCTTATCCGCGAGAGAGAAACTGTGTCCGATCTTTTCCAAAATGAGTATTTACTGCCGGGCTAATATAAAAGACTTTCATGAAGATTCCTTTTACAAAAATGCACGGCCTCGGAAATGACTTTATGGTCGTCGACTGCACTGAGCGAGATTTACAACTTAGACCTAAGCTCATTAGAAAACTCTCGGATAGAAATTTTGGCGTCGGATTCGATCAATTACTGCTGGTCGAGAAAGCATCAACAAGTGAGGTAGATTTCCACTATAGAATCTTTAATACAGATGGAACAGAAGTTGAACACTGCGGCAACGGAGCTCGCTGCTTCGCAACATTCGTTCGCGATAAAGGATTATCAAGTAATGATTTGATAAATGTGTCAACAATTAATCGTAATTTAAAGTTGACTTTCCATGATGATGGAGAAATCTCAGTAGATATGGGACACCCAGAGTTTGATCCATCAAAAATCCCATTCTTATGTGACTCAAGACTGAATATTTATGAAAGATTCATCAAAATTTCAGGTGTAAAAACAACGATTTCTTTTTCTGTATTATCTATGGGAAACCCTCATGCGATAGTATGTGTTGAAGACGTAGCGAATACTGCCGTAAAAGATATTGGAAAGGCTCTTGGTAGTCACCCGGATTTTACTGAGGGAGTCAACGTTGGATTTATGGAAATACTTTCAAGGGACATGATCCAACTTCGCGTTTTTGAAAGGGGTACGGGTGAAACTCTTGCGTGCGGAAGCGGAGCATGCGCAGCAGTCGTGGTGGGAAGACTCCTTGAAAAACTTAATTCGAAGGTCATCGTCAATCTACCCGGCGGACAATTAACTGTATGCTGGGATTTGAGTAGCTCAGTAATAATGAAAGGACCAACCCAAACAGTTTATGAAGGAACAATAGAAATATGAATGAAGAATTTTCAGTGGCCGAAGACTTATCAAGCAATGTAACCGTAGATGTTACAGAAGAGCAAGTCGTCAAACATCTTCAGGACAATCCAGAATTCTTTCTAAATCATCCTGAGTTACTCTCAAATATGAGGTTACCTCACGACAGTGGTGAAGCAATCTCTTTGGTAGAAAAGCAAGTTAATATACTTCGAGAACAGGGAGTTAAAGCAACAGAGAAATTGAAGGAATTAACCGACAATGCAAGAACTAATGATGAGATTTTTGATATAACTAGGAGTCTTATCTTAGATTTACTTGAATGCAATACAATCGAAAAGGTTATTATTTCTGTACAAAAGCAATTTGTCCGCATGAGGAATGTAGATGCATGTGAGCTTATTTTACTGAATCACTCCATGCTAAGTTTGTCGACTGCCATTCGTACGGAAGATTCAAAAGTCATAAAGGATAAATTTAGTGATGTTTTCAGACTGGGCAAACCCTTCTGCGCGCAACTGCAAGAAGAACAAATTTTATATCTTTTCCCTTTGTCAGAAGAGAATATAAACTCAACGGCATTATGCCCGGTAAGTAGTAATGGTGAAACTCTTGCTTTACTTGCCCTTGGAAATAAAACTGCAAATTATTTTAACGTGCATCTAGACACGCTGTTTCTTGATTTCATCTGTGAGGTGCTAGACTCAGTTATCCGAAGGTTAGGAGTCTCAGACACAAATCATAAGACCTAACATGCAAACTAACTTCGAATTGGCGAAGTAGACTTAATTATGTCCGAAAAGAGTGAATCGAGAACAAATAAACTCGTCACAATAATCTGTCGAAGCATAGGGCGTACCCATCTAAAAAGTGCTTTGGATTCGATCTCTGCCCAGTCATATAAACCTTTAGAAGTTATTTTGGTAAACTCGTCAGAAAAGCGGTTAGAAAATACTCTACCCCTTGATATACAAGTCACCGTGCTCAACCAACCTACACCCTTATCTCGTGCCGAGGCTGCTAACGCGGGCATAGATGCGGCCAACGGTAACCTCCTTCTATTTCTGGACGATGATGATTATATATCGAATGATCATATAACTAATCTGGCGTCAAAAATGTATTCTGACTCATCAATCAGAGCCGTCTATAGCGGCACGCAAAAAGTAACCAATGATGGGAAATTACTCGAACAGGTGTATAGCACAGAGTTCGATCCAATCTTATTAATGCGCGACAACTATATCCCAATACACTCCATGCTGTTTGAGAAAAGTTTAGTAGACGAAGGATGCCGCTTTGACCCTCAGTTTAATATTTATGAAGACTGGGATTTTTGGTTACAGCTCGCTCAAAAAACAAATTTTTACCACGTTCCAAGCGTGACAGCTTTTTATAGATCAGGAGGAGAATCTGGAACCGCCGTAAGTGAAGAAAACGAGAAGTTTGATTCTAAAAGCGAAATCAGTGAAGCACGCGCGCAAATTTTCGAAAAATGGAAAAACCTATGGACTGGAGACCAACTAAATAAGTTAATCGGGAAAAGCTATATTGAGCTTGTTCGTTACTGCGATGATCTCAAAACGCAGTTTAACCTAATAGAAGAACAATACGATATTCTTGAAACAGACCGAAATAAAATTAATGAAGAATAC
>CEVF01047039.1_pt1 | contig 21406 bp, 33 predicted proteins | sample 356441 | NCBI WGS metagenome assembly CEVF01 (sample SAMEA2622765, study PRJEB7988) | marine metagenome | biome: marine biome (ENVO:00000447); feature: surface water layer (ENVO:00002042); material: "saline water (ENVO:00002010), including plankton (ENVO:xxxxxxxx)" | depth 5 m | reverse complement strand
TTTTTTACGCACTAAATATAAGGTCATTAACACACATACACACAGGAGGAATTATGACACAACCAAAATCAGGATTTGAAATCCGAGCAGACTTACTCAATCAAGCACAGGGTCTATTAGAGGGCAATATCTATAGATCAAATGAGGCGATTGTAGAACACAATAACAACTTCCCAAACGACAGAAAACCTTACGGTGATCAGTTTGTTTCAACTGAAGAGGTTATTAGTGTCGCAAGACAACTTAATGAGTTTGTTAACGAGAAGTAGTTAAGAACTGCCAGGGGTCGATTTACCAATCGCAATATCGGAAACGATAGCACGATTTAGATAGTCGATACCACAGTATCTTCTGTAATCTGAAATCGATCTCTGGTACCCTAATCCATATACACCACGCAGTCTATCTTCTATAAGATCAGAGAATCTATTTTCTGATATAATCTGCAATCTTTTCCATTCATCATCTCTATCCCAATGTAATGGTCTTTCACCATTATTGATATAGTTATGACGTACTGGTATATCTGGTATATGATATATGTCAAAGTTATGTGTAAATGCTCTTAGGGCGAGACTGGGTTCTTCTCCTGCGAAGTAAAACACAGGGTCATAGGGCACTTGTTCTACAAATGATCTATGAGAAAATAAGAAACCTGCGGCCAATAAAAAACCATTGTGAATAGTTTTAGATTTATTAGTACTTGCCTGTGTATTAAAATAAGTATGACGATCAAATAGTTTGTCTTTGTCTACTATTAAAGTCCAAGTCCAATCTTTTTTATTATCATCGTCATCACCATGATCAAGTGGATATGCAGAGATGATTGCATTGTTGCCTAGATTGTCTATATGTTTCGTAAGATTTATATCCCAATCTTTGTCGAAAAGAGTATGTGAATCTATTTGTAAAAAGTATTCTTCGTCTTGCATCATTGTTTGTAATAAATGCCTAGCAAAACATGGACCTCTTGCTGATCTATAGTCCATAAATGTATAATATTTTACTTTGTCGTGTACAGTTTGATTGAACTCTTTTGACTGATCGCAGACTGCAATATTGATTCTATCTGGAAATCTAGCATTATCCAAACAAGAATCAATCGTCTCTTCAAGTTGATGATCCATAAACGAAGCAATAGATACGAATATCTTCATAGTTGTATTTATATAAATAGATATATGGCACAAATTAACAAATCGATATTAAACAAGAATAACTTTCGTCTTCTGATAGATAAAGTACCAAATGTAGAGTATTATGTAAGAACAGTTAATATACCTGGTCTGACATTTTCTGAAGCAGAACAACCAGCAGGTGCAGGTGTAAATGCTTTCTTCCCTGGTGATAAAGTATCTTTTGATACTTTAGATGTAAACTTTTTAGTAGATGAGGACTTAGAAAACTTCAAAGAAATATATGATTGGATGGACAAAATTGTTCCTGTATCTGACCCATCATTGTTTGGCACGTACACAGAAACAGCAACTACAGGTACGAATCAATTAGCATCTATAGATAATGATTTAAATCAATATTCAGATATTACACTTGTAACAAATACTAATAAGAATATACCAAATAGATTCTTTAGATTTCATGATGCTTTTCCTATATCATTAAGTGGTGTAGAGTTAGAATCTGGTGCAGATGCAGAACCAGTGATTGCCACAGTATCGTTTAGATTTACATATTACGAAATAAAAACTACTTCATAAATCACACCTATTGTGATATAATATAGATTATGACATTAAATGACATCAAAGCAGAATGGAAAAAAGACGTTCAAATAGACGATATTGAATTAGATAAGTCGTCTCTAGAAGTACCTAAATTACATGCTAAATATTCAGAACTACTAACTGATCATATCATTAAACTAAAAGACGTACAATTCAAATATCAGTTACTTAGAAAAGAAAAGTGGTTATGGTTTAATGGTAAATTAGATGATGATCGTGTAAAAGAGTTAGGGTGGAATCCCGATCCTTTTGACGGACTTAAGATTATGAAAAATGATATGGGCGTATTCTTTGATGCAGACCCCGATTTGCAAAAGATAAGAGCACAAATAGAATACTTAACTGAAGTGATAGATTTTCTTAAAAGATGTATGGACAACATTACATGGAGACATCAGACTATTAAGAATACTATAGAATGGCGTAAATTTATGGCAGGTCAATAATGAATTATCCAACACCAATAGCAATAATACCAGAGTTTCTCACACCTCAAGAGTGTGATTTAATTATTGGTACGGCAGAAAGATTAGAATGGGACCCTGGAATGATAGGGGGTGGCGGAAAACAAATAGATGCTGATGGCAATGAAGGTTGGCATGGTGGTAAAAGAGATTCTAAGATAAGACAATCAGATATAAAATGGATTCAGCATGGTATGATGGGTGAAGAACTTGATAATAAAATTACACAGGGTATAAACAGTTGTAATATGACATCAGGTTGGAACTTTGCATGGTCTGAAGTAGAACATCATCAGTATACAGTATATCATCATAGAGATAATTTCGATGCTGAATGGTCTAAAGCAGTGAAAGACGGAACGGCAGTTTCTGGTGATCATTACACATGGCATCAAGATTCAGGTCCTTTCGATCAAGGTGAAAGACCAGGTTTCATTAGAAAGTTATCTTCTACTATTCAATTGTCTGACCCAGATGATTACGAGGGTGGCACATTTCAATACATCGATCCGAGTGGTATATTCGATCAGTTATCAACAAATCCAAGGAAATTTAATATAGATCAGAAGATACAATCTGTCCCTCATAGTGCAAAGAAAAGAGGGTCTCTCATTGTATTTCCGTCATATATGTATCATCAAGTAAAACCCGTGACTCGTGGCACTAGAATATCTCTAGTAAGTTGGTTTCACGGACCAAGACATGTCTAAAGTTACAGTTGAGAAGATCAATGAGGTCTTCATGAAAGTTAATTGCGATGATGGCCTCGCAAGAGACTTGTACGACTTTTTTTCTTTTACAGTTCCAAATGCAAAGTTTATGCCGTCTTACAAGAAGAAGTTTTGGGACGGGAAAGTAAGATTATTTTCTATTAAAACAAATCAGATATACGTTGGATTATTACCGTATGTAGATGAGTTTTGCAGAGAAAGAGGATATGATTTCGAAGGTATTACAGATGTTATCGGTGAGAAAACTGATGTAAAATTTGATCTTAAAAAATATTTCATGAAAGAATACAAACTACCATTTGAACCTAGAGACTATCAAATGGAAGCAGTAGAGACTACACTCAAGTATGGTAGACAACTTTTATTGTCTCCTACTGCATCTGGTAAGTCTCTAATCATATATCTATTAGCACGTTGGTATAATAAGAAAACTGTAATAATAGTACCAACAACGTCATTAGTAGAACAAATGGCGAAGGATTTTCAAGAGTATGGATATGATAAAGAGATTTGTAAGATTTATTCAGGTCAGCAAGTATTTGATTCGGACATCACCATCACTACATGGCAAAGTTTTAGTAAGGCGCCTAAAGATGTCTTGGAAAGTTTCGAAGTGGTGGTAGGCGATGAAGCACATTTATTTAAAGCACAAACATTAAAAGGTATCTTAGAAAAGATGAAGAAAACTGCGATACGTATAGGCACTACAGGTACTTTAGACGGATCAGAAGTTCATAGATTACAACTAGAAGGTTTATTTGGACCTGTAAAGAAAGTTATATCATCATCAGAACTTATGGAAGAGGGTACAATTGCTAATATTAATATAGATTGTATAGTATTAAAACATAAAAAGTGTCATACTATGTCATACCAAGAAGAAATGGATTATCTTGTATCTTCAGACGAACGTAACTCTTTTATAACAAACTTAGTTGCATCATTAAAAGGTAATACATTAGTATTGTTTCAGTACGTAGAAAAACATGGTGAAGTCTTATATCCAATGTTAGATGGTAGAGTCGATGATCTTCACTATGTATATGGTGGTACAGATACGGCAGACAGAGAATCAGTTAGAGAGATTGTAGAAAAAAGTAATTCAAGTGTAATACTTGCATCTTACGGAACGTTTTCTACAGGTGTTAATATAAAAAGAATAGATAATATTGTATTCGCAAGTCCTTCTAAATCTAGAATACGAAACTTACAATCGATAGGTCGTGGTCTTCGTAAGACAGATGGAAAAGATAGTATGAGATTGTTCGACATTTCAGATGATCTTCAGTGTGATAATTACACATTGGAGCACTTGAAAGAAAGAATAAATATCTATAACGAGGAAAACTTTCCTTACGAACTAAAACAATTTGACTTGCATGGCAACACCTAAAGAACTAACACCAACTAGATACGAAGTCTTAAAGACACGATCTGGTGCAGAGATAGTAGGCATGACTAGAGATACTAGAGATCATGTAGAAATTACATTACCTATGATTTGCCATTTATCTATGATACCTGGTACAGGAAGAACGCAATGTATCTTTTATCCTTATGCACCCTTAAGTGCTGATGAAAAATTACTTATGCCGAAAGATCATGTCGTACATAGAAGTAAAATGAATGAACAGTTTATACCACATTATGATAACGCAAGTGCAACATGGTTTGAAATGATTAATGAAAATACAATACCATTGAATAGTCCAAAAGAAATTCATAAAGATTTAGACAAGAGAATTAGAGAAGCAATGTCAAGAATATTAGGCAACAGTGATCCAGATATATTTGATGTTGAAGAATTTGATCTGAGAGACACTGGTATCACACTCGATGATCAACTAGAAGAGTTTTTAGAAAAGCAACCACCGAAAAATAAAAAAAAGTTGCACTAATTTTCTTGAACACCATACCGAGAAAAAAGAAACGTACTAAATAAGTGCGTATAACATGTAGTTATATAATTATATAAGTGGAGATTATATTATAATGACTGAATTGGTCGAAAAAGTAAGAGAGCATACTGCAAAACTCACAAAAAGAAACATAGAAGAAACGTTTGAAATAACGGTTCTTATGCTATTGTTTATTACAAGTGTACTTGCAATTGCACCAATTGTTTAAGGGGTAAAAATGAAGATTTTATTTGCTATAATAATAACTCTTGGATTTGTTAGTAATGCATTCGCAGATGACTGGAGAATGAGAAGACTAGATTTAGATACAGATGGTTATGTTTCTAAAGCAGAATTAAAAGAAGCAGGTTGCACAGTTAACCTTTCTCTCTTTGACTATGCTGATAAAAATAATGACGATCTCTTAGATCAGAGAGAACTCAGAAGAGCATCTAACTATATTGTAAGAAGCAACTGTCCAAGACCAAAAGCATAATGAGTGTATTGAACAAGATCGGTAACGATTCATGGAAGAGACCTGTTCAACAGGAAGTCGAAAGATATCCAGAACAATTATCTCTTCATTTAAATAACACTATAGATGCTACACCAGAAGAGTTTGAAGAGTGGAGAGAAAAAGATTTCTTTTCTAAAGGCGCATTCGATCCACTCTTACTTTTCGTAGTAGTTCCCACAATCATACAATTATCTGCTTTCTTTTTTATGTTAGCAGTATTTGTCGTTAATGACAGTTTTCTAAAATAAGCAGGTCTTATAAATACATATATTAGGAGATTATAATGTCAACATTAATAGGATTAAGAAACAATTTTTTATGGTTAGGATATCAAGCAATCAGACCTTTGATATTCTTGATGGAACCTGAACAAGCACATTACTCACTCAAACGTGTAGGTGTTTTTTTAGGTAAGTTCTGGATTACAAGAAAACTCACATCACTCTTGATGAATTACAAACATGAAAGTTTGCATACTACGGTTGATGGTATAGAGTATAAGAATCCTGTAGGTTTATCAGCAGGGTTTGATAAAGACGGAGAACTTACAAAGATATATCCTCACATGGGATTCGGTCTAGCAGAGTTAGGGTCATTCACAGGTGAAATATGTCCTGGTAATCCAGGTAAAAGATTATTCAGAATGGTCAAATCAAAAGCAATTGTTGTATGGTACGGACTCAATAACGAGGGTTCTGAAAAGATATCTGCAAGATTAAAAGACGAAGACTTTGGTGATCTTCGAGTTGGTATCAACGCCGCTAATTCTAATCTAACACCAGAATTTGTCTTAGAAGATTCTATAGCAGACTATCTTAAAACAATGAAACTATTCAAAGATGTTGGCGATTACTATGATGTAAACATTAGTTGTCCTAACACTCAAGAAGGTGAACCATTTGTAGATAAAGATAATCTAGATGCTTTACTTACAGCAATCAATACAGAGATCAGACCAATCAGTGATAAACCTATCTACGTCAAACTTGCCGCAGACATGACACTAGATGAAATTAACGTCATAGTAGATGCATGTGTAGAGCACGGTATGGATGGTGTTGTATGTACTAATCTTGCAAAACCACAATACAATAGTGAACATAGACCAGAAGAATATCCTACAGTAGACGGCAGATTACCAGAGGGTAAAGGTGCAATGAGTGGTTTACCATTACAAAGAATATCAACAAACGTCATTCGACATGTGTATAGAAGAACAAGGGGTAAACTAACAATCATAGGGGTTGGTGGTGTCTTCTCGGCAAAAGATGCATACGAAAAGATTACATCAGGCGCCAGTTTACTACACATGATTACAACAATGATCTTTGATGGCCCGCAAAACATAAACGAAATCAACAGAGGATTAGTTAAATTACTTAAAGCAGATGGATTTGATTCGATTGAACAAGCAGTCGGTTCACGTAATCCATTGCCAAAAGTATGAGAATAATTCTAAAACTTTTATTTGGCCTGGGTAAACAAGAAGTTTTCGAACCTAATTTCTATACTATAACGTTTACAGCATTAATGTTATTAGCAATGTTTTTGGGAGGGGTAACCTTATTGATGTATCTCTTTATATAATATACTGCCCCGGCGTACATACTAATCATAACATGAATCCACCGCCCGTCAACAGGGATTTTGAAAAAAATTTAAAATAATAAATATCTAAAACCCTCTTACAATTCACGAAGGAAACTAGTATAATAACTACATCATGGCAAAAAACGCAAAACAAAACGAACACTATGTCAACAACAAAGAGTTCACTCAAGCAGTCGCCGAGCATAACGAAGCAGTTAAACTCGCCGAATCTAAAGGCAAGACGCCACCAAAAATGTCGAACTACATAGGGGAGTGCATCTACAAGATCGCAACAAGACTATCTACAAGACCTAATTTCATCAACTATACTTACAGAGATGAAATGATATGTGATGCAATTGAAAACTGCATACAATATATCGGTAACTTCAATCGAGAAAAATCGAACAATGCATTCGCATACATAACTCAAATATGTTACTATGCATTTCTAAGAAGAATACAAAAAGAAAAGAAACAAGTTTTTATTAAACAACAAGTTATATCAGATATTACTCAAGATACATTTGATACTATTGATGGTGACACATCAGGTATGGTGAATACAAACGTTGAGTGGTTACAAGATAATATGAATAGAGTTGAATACGAACCTAGAAAATCTAAAAAAGCAAAGAAAACTGAGAAAGGATTAGACAAATTTACTAAATGAAAATAGCAATTCTAAATGACACCCATGCTGGTGTTCGTGGAGATATGCAGGCAATGTCTGACTACGCAGGAAGATTTTACAATGAAGTCTTCTTTCCATATCTTGATGAACATAAGATAGATCACATCATACACTTAGGGGATTATTTTGATAGAAGAAAGTATGTAAACTTTTCTACACTCAAAGCAAACAGAGAACATTTTATAAAACCATTAATAGAACGTGGTATTACTATGGATTTAATTCTAGGTAATCATGACACATATTATAAATCAACTAACGATGTAAACTCACCAGATTTATTATTGTTTGCAGAAGACAATATTAATGTAATAGAACACCCAGAAGTTAGAGAGTATGACGGGTTTAATATTGCACTTGTTCCGTGGATCAATAACGAAAACTATGCAGATTCAGTAGAGTTTTTAATGTCTGCAAATGCAAGTGTATGTATGGGTCACTTTGAAATCGAAGGTGCTTTACTATACCCTGGTGCAGTCTGCTCACATGGGTTAGATATCAGTTATCTAAAACGATTCGATAAAGTATACAGTGGACATTTTCATACAAAATCTGAAGTTAATAATTGTCGTTATCTAGGTTCACAGATGCAGTTTACATGGTCAGATTATGGTGATCAAAAGTATTTTCATATCTTTGATACAGAAGATCAATCAGTATTACCTGTACATAATCCACTAACTATGTTTGAAAAAATAAAATACGATGATACAAAAGAGTCTTTTGAAAAAATACTAAACAGAGATTATTCAGCATACGAAAATAAATTTATAAAAGTAGTAGTTGTTAATAAAGATAATCCATATTGGTTTGATCAAATGATGGATAAGTTACATCAAGCAAGTCCTTTACACGTAACAGTAGTAGATGATCATAAACACATGGATTTACTTTCTGATGATGAGATAGAGGGTGTAGAAGACACACTAACTATATTAACAAAGTATGTAGATAGTTTAGAAATACAAGGTGAGAAAAACCAACTTACATCTTTAATAACTTCGTTGTATAATGAAGCATTAGATGAACACAATTATATATGATACACTTTAAAAAAGTAAGATGGAAGAATCTTTTATCTTCTGGTAATAAATTTACAACAATAGAATTAGATAGATCATCAACAACATTAATTATCGGTGAGAATGGTGCTGGTAAATCAACCCTATTAGATGCATTATGTTATGCATTATATGGTAAAGGGTTTCGTAATCTTAAAAAAGAACTTCTGGTAAACTCAATCAATCAAAAAGAAATGCTTGTAGAAGTAGACTTCATGATTGGTAAAAAAGAATATAAAGTAATTCGTGGTACCAGACCAAACAAATTTGAACTATATCTCGGAAACACAATGCTAAATCAAGATGCAAGTGTAAGAGATTATCAAGATCACTTAGAAAAGAATATACTCAAGATGAGTCACCGTTCTTTTACTCAAGTAGCAATTCTAGGGTCAGCAAACTTTACACCTTTTATGCAATTGAAAGCAAGTGAAAGACGTAAACTTGTCGAAGACCTATTAGATATCTCTATCTTTAGTACTATGAGAGACATACTACGAAAGAAAGTATCATCGCATAAGATTGATATCAAAGAGAATGAACATGAAATAGAAATTCTTGAAGAAAGAATTAATGGATTGACAGAGCAAATAAATGCCCTTCAAAAAAATCGTGATAAACAAATTCTTAAATATGAATCAACCGTGAAAGAAACTGAAAAGAATATTCAGACTTTAATGGAGAACATAGATGAAAAGACGAAAGATGTGGTGGAGAAAGAATCCACTATCAAGAATAAAGATACAGTTGAAGATAGACTCAAACAAACTCTTAACTTGGAGAAACAACTCGAAGTTGCTAGAAAGAAAGCAATTAAAGACATTGAATTCTACGAAAACCACGACAACTGTCCAACATGTAAACAGGGTTTAGATCATGAACACAAAAAGAAATGTATTCAGGAAAAAACTGAAAAGGTCTCAGAGATCAAGAAGGCGGTTACAGAACTCGACACAAAAATCAAAGAACTCCATGATGAAATAAACTTTATAAATCGTGTGCAAGAAGAGATTCTAGAAAAACAAAGAGAGATAGGTTTATTACAAACAGAGATCACATCTAATCAAAAGTATATTGGTAAAGTACATGATCAGATAAATGATCTTAGAAAAGCACAAATAGACAATAGTGCGAATGATAGACTATCTCAAAGTGAAGATGATCTTGATATCTTAACTGCAAAGAAACAAGAACTCAAAGATAAAGAACATTATTTTAGTATAGCACAAATGTTACTTCAAGATGCAGGTGTAAAACAAAAGATAATTAAACAATATGTTCCTGTAATGAATAAACTTATTAATAAGTATCTTGCAAGTTTAGAATTCTATGTTGGTTTTGAATTAGACGAAAGTTTCGATGAGACAATTAAATCTAGATTTAGAGATGTATTTAAGTATGACAATTTCTCACAGGGTGAAAAGATGAGAATCGATTTAGCACTATTGTTTACTTGGAGAGCAGTTGCAAGAATGAAGAACTCAGTCAATACAAATTTATTAATACTAGATGAGGTATTTGATAGTTCACTAGACACTCAAGGAACAGATGATTTCTTACGATTGTTAAATACACTTACAGAAAAAACAAATGCTTTCATCATATCTCATAAAGGAGATGCTTTATATGATAAGTTTGATGAAGTAATTAAATTCGAAAAGTATAAAAACTTTAGTCGAATTTCAGTATCATAAATAAAAAGATGTACGAATTAGTAGAAGAAGCACATAAAGTCCTGAGAGTACCACCTCCAGAATTCAATTTTGAAAATCCACCAGAGGATCCAAAAGAGATTGAAAAAAATATGATAGAAGCAGTAGAGAGATATGGTGGTCTTGGGTTATCAGCAAATCAATGTGGATTACCATATAGAATGTTCGTTATGAGAACTGCTGATAAAGGTGTTGTAGCATTTTGGAATCCAAAAATAACAAAACTTTCAAACGATACAGACAACATGAAAGAAGGTTGTTTGTCATTTCCTGATATATATTTGATGATCAAAAGATCAAAAGTTATAGAGTTTGAATATCAAGATACTGAAGGAGAAAAAGTAACTTTAGTATTAGAAGGAATGGCCGCTAGATGTGTTCAGCATGAATTAGATCACCTAAATGGTATACTATTCTTGCAAAGAGCATCAAGACTTAAGATAGAAAGAGCACTTAAGGCCAGACCAAAAGAAAGAAAGAAAAGATTAGAATATGAAAGAAGAAGAGCAATTGCAAACTACATTGCCGAACAATCTAAGTCCAATGAAGGAACCGATGATGCCGTATCAACCTCTGATGATTCACAACCTAGTGACTCCGGAAGAGGCGAAGAGTCTGATACAGTTTCATAAGGAACACCCACACTTAGTTAGAATCGGTTCTGAAGACGAATATCAAGGGATTCGAATGTGTCATATTAAGACACAATGGGTTCGTGATGTTTTAATGAGAGTTGTCTATCAATTGATAGGTGATATTAGACTAATTGCAAATCAACTTGTAGTACCTGAAATGATAGGTATTAATAGATGGCATGTTGGTGGTGAACAACACCCGCATCTAGACATATACTCTAATCAAGAAATGGATTTAAATCTACATCATAATACACCTGCTAGAGAGTGGACATGTATTCTATATTTAAATGACGATCTAAAAGGTGGTGAAACATACATACCTGAGGGTAAAGTGATGTGTCACGACAACGTGCAAAGAGAATATGATGCAGATACATTTCCCCCTATAGCATGTAGTGGTTTATTATTTCAAGGCATATATATTCCACATGGTGTTTCGAAAGTGAGACGTAACGATAGATATACTGTATCATTATGGTTCTCATCTAATCTAAATAAACAAATGCCTACTCACCCTATCCCATTAGACTCAAATGAGGACCTATTCAGACTTCATCTAAACGAAGTTGGACCTACTTGGCCAAATCCTGAAAATTAAACCTTGACAGTGACCCTTACTTTTTTGTATACTAATACAGTAACAAAAGGAGTAAGAAATGAGCAATTTAATAAACGATGCGATAATAGAAAACATAGCAGAAGATGTCTGCGAAATGGCAGAGAAGGACATTTGGAATGTTATCTTTGCAATTGAAAAAGAATTTGGTGTTGAAAATATGCCAAGTCCAAAAGGTATGAACTGGGAAGAAGACTGCGAGAGATTTATTAACAAACTAATCGAACTCAGATTCGAAGCAGTTTGTAGATAAACCTTGACAATGACCAACACTTTTTGCTAGGATATATACATGACTAATTTAAAAGAAAACAAATCTAATCTTGCCAAACTCATGGCAACTGAGAACATTACTGTTCTTCATAAGAAAATACCAACTGCATATTTCGATGTTAAGAATCGTATACTTGCCTGTCCTACTTTCAAAGATGAAATGTCTTCAGAACTTTATGATCTGTTTATGGGACATGAAGTTGGTCATGCTTTATACACACCTTATGAGGGTCTTCATTCTACTCTTAAAAAGAATAGAACTCTCAAGGGTTATTTAAATGTTGTTGAAGATGTCAGAATAGAAAGAAAGATCAGAGAGAGATATCAAGGTCTTAGAAAATCATTTTACAAAGCATACAATGAATTGATGGACAAAGATTTCTTTGGTATCAAAGAGAGAGACTTACAAGAACTTGCATTGATTGACAAGATCAATCTTATTACTAAATGTGGTTCTAGAGTAGATATCAAACTAACAAAAGAAGAACAAGCATTTTTAGATGCATCTTTGAAATGTGAAACATGGGAAGATGTTGTGCAAGTTGCAAATGCACTTTACGAATGGTCAAAAGAGAATGAAGAAAGAAACGAATTAGATCAACAAATATCTCAGATGTTTGAAATCACTGAATCAGATGATGAAGATTACGATGATGAAGATGAGAATGAAGATATGAATGATGGTTATGAAGATGATGATCAAGAAGATTCTCAAGAAGAGACTGAAGAAGAGGGTATTGAAGGCGATGATGATGATTCAATGCCTGATTTAGATGATGAAGAAGAAGGGACAGAATTATTAGAAGAGAAACAAACTGGTAAGAAAGGTGGTCTTGGTGGCGAGTTCGATCCTACAGATGGTGCTAGAGAATCTATTACAGAACATCATGCTCACAATAACGAAGATCAATTCTTAGATGAGAATGCAGTTATTAAAACATACTTTGATTTACCAAACTATGATGAAGAAGTAGACAAAGTTTTATACTCTTACAAACAAGTTTTCAAAGATTGGAAAATATGGGAAGATAGACTTACTAACGATGAGACTGGTTGGCAGAAAGAAGCAAATGAAAAAGCATTCATATATTATCAGTCTAAACCAAAACTAGTTCTTGATTATCTTAAGAACAAAAACAAAAAAATTATCAATCACATGGCAAAAGAATTTGAGATGAGACAGACTGCAATGAGATCATTGAAAGCAAGAACTGGCAAATCAGGTGATCTTGACATGAACAAACTTGCAAAGTATCAGATCGTTGACGATATATTCAAACAAGTCACATATCTACCAGATGGTAAAAATCATGGTGTAAATGTGATGCTTGACTGGTCTGGTTCGATTTCAAATGAAGTTAGAGATTTATTAGAACAAGCAATCATCTTGGCAGAATTTTGCAGAAGAGTAGAAATACCTTACAGAGTTTACTTGTTTTCAGATTCAATAAAAGAATTACAACTTAAACAAGAAGATGAATATGCATGGAGATGTTCATCAGGTAGACTTGTAGAAATGTTATCTAACGAACAATCTGGTAGAGATCACAACAAAATGTTATTAATCTTATCAGCATTGTATTTCAACTTCTGGTCAGGTTCAGTAGACAGATGGTCAAAGCAAGACAAAGTAGATGAGTTTGAAAAAGTTTGTGAAGTAGATTTAACTAACGAATGGTTTCATAGAGATATGTTTGGCCCTAGAACTTACAATCTTGGCGGGACACCTCTTGATCATACTCTAATAGCAATGAGAAAATTTATTGCAGAGTTCAACAAAAATTATGCGATTGAAAAATCTATCTTGACTGTTATTACTGATGGTTACTCTCATGGTTCAGACTTCTTGAGTGAACAAGATCAAGAGAGAAAAGATTTAGAAATTCAATCTGGTAGTGATTCAGTATGGAGATTCAGAGATAACTGGGAGAGATACTTGAAAGACCCATACTCTGGTAAAGTGTATAAGATCAAAGGCAAAGGTGGTTACTATGACAGTTGCGACTGGGACAGAACATCAAACATTTTAGATTGGATTGCTCAAGAGACTGGTGTTACTGTGACTGGTTATTTTGTGTTCAGTAGAAAGGGAGATTTTGTCAGCATGGTAAGATCATTGCCCGAGTTCGCAGGTAGATTTTCACATGAGGTTGATTTCGGTAAAATGTGGAGAGAATGCAGAAAAGAAGGTGTCGCAATGAATACACACGGTTACAACAAACTATTTTTAGTTTCTAATTCAACTCTAATTGCATCAACAGATGATGAGTTGTCAGACGAACTTGAGGGTGCTAAGAAAGGTAGAATACTATCAGCATTCAAGAAGAATCAGAAAAACAAAACAACTTCTAGATTCTTAACAAACGAATTTATTAAGGAGATAGCATAGTGGATAGAATTCAAACAATGAACATAGACAAATTTCAAGATGCATTATACAACATAGGCGAAGGTCCATGTGTGAAGTTCGATTGCGACAGACAAACTGAATGTGGCAATGAGAAGGTCGAGTGTAAAGCATTTAGATATTGGGTCAATAACGATAGTTATTGGACAAAAAGAAAAGGCCAGAAGACATCAATCAGTGTCGATCTTGGCAGATTATTAAAGGAGATAGAATAATGAAAATGGCATTATCACAAATCGGTGAAAAGGGTGAAGCAAAAGCAAGATGTGTAATGAGGGAAATTGTTATCCCATTCAACATCGTACCTGGTTTGACTGAAGAATCAATCAAGATGTGTAAAGCATTTAATGTTGAATACTTAATCGAACTAGCATTGGCAAAAGTTGGTAATTACAAATTTGTCGACAAGTCTGGATATGATTTCGATGATTACTCAGATAGCAAATCAGCAAGTGTAGAACCTAAAGGTAGTGGAGTGTCCATCGGGTCACTCGAAACAAAAATCGGATCCATTAGAGCAGTGATCTACAATTGTTTTGAAGATAGATTAGATTATTTCTTTTTTCCTGTTGATGGTTGGAAATCGTTAGAAGAGGCATCATACGGAAAATCAAAACACAAAACAAGAATCAGATCATCTTATAACAAGACAACTCAGAAGTATTCTAAGTTTGAACCTTTTAGATGTAAAGACTTTAAAGAACTAGCAAAGAAAGTGGGTTGTGAAGTAGATGCAGAAATTATTTTGGGATAAAGGGTTGACAGTAACCACCACTTTTTGATACCATATTAACTGATGAGAAATTTATTAACTGTATTTTTTAAGGAGACTATATGAGAGAATACATAGAATTAGATGGTAAAAAGTTCCATCTTACGCCTGATAGAACAGAGTTTCTATCAGAAGTCCAGGCAAAACACCCTGGCAAAACTGTCTTTACGATAGAAGAAATTGATAATCTATCGCAGAGACCTTACTGGTTGAAAAAGAAAAGATACCCGTTTGCCAATCAAGACAATACGGTATTTGATCTTACACCGTTGTTGTCTGTAGCACATGCTCCAGCAACTCCTAGACCCGCACCTGCGACACCACAGGTTGTTCCTATTAACAACTCAAACATGCCTGTCGCCGCTCAGACTGAGACTTTGAATATTATCGAAGATAATGTCAAGATCATACCTGAGAAGATGTCAAACTATGTACCATTTGGACATTTCAAAGATGTCAAGAATATAATCAAGTCGAAGATATTCTTTCCTGTTTTTGTTACTGGTCTTTCTGGTAATGGTAAAACTCTTATGATTGAACAAGTATGTGCTCAACTTAAGAGAGAATTGTTCAGAGTCAATATCACAATCGAAACTGATGAAGATGATTTGATGGGTGGTCATACTCTTCAAAATGGTAATATTACTTTCAGAGAAGGTCCTGTTATCAAGGCGATGAGAAAGGGTGCCGTTCTTCTTCTAGACGAAGTTGATCTTGGTTCTAACAAACTTATGTGTTTACAATCAGTTCTTGAAGGTAAAGGATATCTAATCAAGAAAACTGGTGAGTGGGTGACACCTGCACCTGGTTTTACAATTCTAGCAACTGCTAATACAAAAGGTCAAGGTTCTGAAGATGGCAAGTTCATCGGTACTCAGATCATGAACGAGGCAATGTTAGAAAGATTTGCTATCACAATGCAACAAGAATATCCTTCAGTTGCTATCGAAAAGAAAATACTTTCTAAAGAGATGGCATTGACTGGCGATGTCGATCAAGAGTTTTGTGAGAAACTTGTTGACTGGGCAGATATCATCAGAAGAACTTATTACGAAGGTGGTATCGATGATGTGATTACAACAAGAAGACTTGTTCACATTGTTAATGCTTTCAGAATGTTCAAAGACAGAATGAAGTCTATCGAAATGTGTATTTCAAGATTCGATGAAGAGACTAGAAGTTCTGTTATTGATCTTTATACTAAAGTAGATGCTGGTGTTAATCTTGATGAAGAAAACTCACTAGACGAAACTGAAAATTCAGAGTATAATGAATACGATGAGAATGTTTAGTAAGAAGATTGACTACAAATATAACGAGGACAAACTCATAAAAGAGTTTGCTCGTTATATTGATAATACTTATGATCAACATTACTCACTCAACAAATACCAATCGACAGAGTTTATTATTGACTCTGGACATGGTGAAGGTTTCTGTATCGGAAATATTATGAAGTATGCACAACGATACGGAAAGAAAGGTGGCAAGAATAGAGCAGACTTGTTAAAAGTTCTGCACTATGCCTTGTTTATGTTACATGTGCACGACAAAGGAGACTTATGAAAATTAGTGAAGAAACTAGAAGTATCTTAAAGAACTTCGCAACGATAAATTCAGGTATCAAAGTTGATTCAGGCAATCAACTGAAGACTATCTCGAATATGAAAAATATACTTGCAGTTGCAAGTGTACCAGAAACGTTTGATCAAACGTTTAGCATTTATAATCTAACAGAATTCTTGGGTGCAGTATCACTCATGGAAACACCAGATTATAATTTCAATGAGCAATCTGTATCAATATCAGATGATAATTCTGCAATGACTTACTTCTATGCAAGTGAGGGTATGGTAACTTCTCCAGAGAAGATGATCACTATGCCAGATGCAGAGATTAAAATTGATATGTCCTCTACACTTCTGTCCGAATTACAAAAAGCGGCCAGTGTTCTTGGTGTAAATGATCTTGTACTCAGTTCAGATGGTACAACTATTAAATTAGATGTTACAGATAAGAAGAATGCAACATCAAATACTTTCAGCAGAATAGTTGGTGAGGGTAACGGTGTTTCATATACAATGAACTTTAAGATTGAAAACTTAAAAGTCTTAGAGGGTAATTACGAAGTTTATGTATCTTCAAAAGGTATATCAAACTTTAAAAACAAAGACGTAGACTTAGAATACTTTATTGCACTTGAACCAGATTCAAAATATAATGTGTAACATATATAAGAATAAGAGTGTGATTGATGTGCTAGTCTCCGCGTCAACCATGGGACTTGAGACATCTCATCAGAAATCTTTGGGGTCTCAAGACGATCATTCGGAGGGGTTTGATCATCTATTATGAATACAGAAAACTTTTTATACGTAGAAAAATATCGTCCTCAAACAATCGAAGACACAATCTTACCAGCAAATATCAAGAAGTCATTTCAAGAATTTGTATCTAACGGTGAAATACCAAATCTATTATTATCTGGTTCAGCAGGTGTTGGTAAAACAACAATTGCAAAAGCAGTATGTAATGAACTTGGTGCTGATTACATTGTTATCAATGGTTCAGATGAAGGTCGTTTGATCGATACACTTAGAACTAAAATTAAAAACTTTGCATCTACAGTATCACTATCTGGTGGTCCTAAAGTTGTAATACTAGATGAAGCAGATTATATAAATGCTGATTCAGTGCAACCTGCATTGAGAAACTTTATAGAAGAGTTCTCTTCGAACTGTAGATTCATATTCACTTGTAATTACAAAAACAGAATCATACCAGCACTTCACTCTAGATGTACTGTTATAGATTTCAATATCACACCAGATGAAAAACAAAGACTTGCATCAGTATTTTTAGCAAGATTAATGTTAATATGTGACGATGAGGGTATCAAGTATGATCAGAAAGTTTTAGTTGAACTTATCTTAAAATTCTTTCCAGACTTTAGAAGATGTCTGAATGAAGTACAAAGATATGGTGCAAGTGGTGTAATTGATAGTGGTCTTCTAGCAACTTTATCAGAAGAAAAACTTACACCATTAATTAATATGATTGCAGAAAAAGATTGGAAAGGTATGAGAAAGTGGGTTGGTCAAAACTCAGATCAAGATTTCAATACACTTTTCAGAAAGGTTTTCAATGCACTTGAGCAAAGATTAGAATCATCTTCTATACCCGCAAGTGTTTTGATTATTGCAGATTATCAATACAAATCTGCATTTGCTATGGACTCAGAGATTAATTTCGTTGCTTGTCTAACAGAAATAATGTCCGAGTGTAAATTTAAAAAGGAGAAATGATGGGACAATACGATGATAAAGTAAAACTTCAGAGACAGATACTTGCCGCTGAAGAATACAAAGATAAAATTAAAAACATTCATGCACATAGTACAGACACCATGTATTACGAAACTAATCCAGAAGATGCACTTGCAGGTGTAATCGATACTGAATACATGGATGGTAGAATAGAACGTAAGTGTTCAGACGGCAGAAGATATAATATCAAAGAAGGTGTTACTGGTGTTGATCTAGTAGATAAAGTTTCAAGACACTTAGTAGACTCAGGCGAAGCACTTGTCTAAACGTAATCCATTCGACTTTGTTAAGAACGTCAGTTATGACAAGGTCGATATCATGGTTGATGAAGTCGAAGAAAAGGCATATCAACCATTCTTAACCAATAGGGCATTGTCCTACCACCAAGATTGTGTTTATCTTATTAATGAGATGAACTGCAATCACCAGTTGGATAATCGTCTTCAGTATTCATTTTTAATAAATACTCTTAGAAAAAGAAGGCGATTTTCAAAATGGCAAAAACCTTACGAAAGTAAGAAATTAGATACAATAAAATCCTTTTACGGTGTATCAACTCAAAGAGCAAAAGAGTATCTAGAGTTATTAGATGATAAACAATACCGTGAATTGAAAGAAAGTATGAATTTTGGTGGATCAAAACATGGACGAACAGATACTAGTTGATAAACTAGTCGAAATAAAATTTCAAGAAAAAGACGATTTTCTAAAGATAAGAGAAACTCTTACACGTATTGGTGTTGCCTCCAGAAAAGATCAAGAACTTTTTCAATCATGTCACATATTGCATAAGAAAGGTAAATACTACATTGTGCATTTCAAAGAACTGTTTCAATTAGATGGCAAAACTGCAAACATAGATGAGTCAGATATTGGACGTAGAAACTCTATTGTCGATCTTTTAAGACAATGGAATCTAGTAGAAGTGGTCAGACCAGAGCAAATTCAAGAACCTAGAGCACCTTTATCACAGATAAAAATAGTATCATTTAAAGATAAAGCAAACTGGAAATTGACTACAAAATACTCTATCGGTAACTCAAACAACTAAATAAAAGTCAGGAGGAAGCAATTATGTTTCAAGGTATAATAGACTTCATTATGGGGATATGGAACTTACTGATGATAGTTCCTATCGTTATATCTATTTGTTCTGTTATCGTTTCTTTAACACCGACCCCGAAGGACGATAAATTATGGGCAAAAGTATATAAATGGTTAGAAGTCCTTGCTTTAGCAATTGGTAAAGCAAAAGACAAAAACCCTCTTTTAGATAAGTAACTTTTGTGATATACTAGTCGTATACTAATATTCGAATAGGAGTAAATTATGGAATATTTTATTGGAGTGATTGTACTAATCGTAATCGGTGGTATAGTCTATAATGGAATACAAAGTGAGAGGGAAGTACTTCCCACTACACCTGCACCAGCACCTGCTCCAGTGGCAGATGCAAATGATAATGGTATAGTATCTAAAGCAGAACTTAAGAAACTTACCAAAGTGCAGTTGGTCGAATTTGCTGATAAAAAAGGACTCAAGATCAAAAGATCAGGTACTAAAGCATCAGTGGTAAACGACATACACTCACAATTGTAATCTAAAACTTAAACAATTGTAAGGGACCCGCAAGGGTCCCTTTTTTTTATTGTATTACTATTCAAAAAACATAAATAATCACGTATGGAAGATTTGTTATTATTAATCAATGAAGTGGGAATACCAATTGCTGGATCGATTGTAATGGCATTTTTTATCTTTCTTACACTACGTTACATCTTAGAGGGTGTAGCAGATGATGTGAAAACATTAACTGGTATGGTATCGATGTTAGAAGACAGGGCCAGAGTGATGAATAATGAAATTATTAAGATTGATTTACTAATATCTCAAGCATTAGAATTGCAACCTGATTTAGATAGAGTTGCAAGAAGTGAGAACTTCATAGAAGATGGAAGTATCGATGCTAGGAGAGATTGATGGTCGAAGAGATAGTTAAATTAGTAGACGATTTTGGATTTCCTGTTGTTATGTCTATAGGTATGGGGTACTTCATATATTTTATTTGGAAATATGTCACTGAAGAATTAGAACCCAAAATTGATAAGCAAAGAACTACCCTTATCAAATTGATTGATCAAATGCGAATGCTAGATCAAGATCAAATACGTCTTCAACAAAAGTTGAATACAATATTAGAAATAAGAAGGAATCAGAAAAATCGTGAAAAAAGAAATAATAAGTCTTAGTATACTATTAAGTTTGCCAATCATGGCAGATGAAATCAAATTTGGATTTAAGAATCCATCATTCAGTGGTATTGGTACAGGTGCACATTACTTGACCATAGAAAACCAAGAGTTCTCAAGAAAAAAACAAATCGAAGATGCACTTGAGTCTGCTAGAAAGGCGGCCGAAAGAGCAGAAGAGAATACAACCTTAGCAAAATTTATTAGAAACCTCGAATCGAGAATCTATGCACAATTTGCCAAACAATTAGTCGAATCAATGTTTGCGAATGATACACCTGCAGGGTTTGGATCATTTGCATTAGAAGGAAATATCATAACATGGGAAGTCATAACAGACGAGAGTGGTGCTGAATTTATCAGACTTACTATTGTGTCTGAAGACGGAACAGAAACAGTCTTAGAAATCCCAGTTGGTACAGGAAACTTTGGACAAGACCCAGATACAGGTGGCGGTTCAGACGGAGGTTCTTAATGTTTAGATCATTTCTCTTAGCAATAACAATTGCTCTTTCGGGTTGTGCATCAATGCCACAGTGGTCAGATAATCCACAAGATTGCGAAAGATGGAATGAAGGATTCAGTAAAGATTTATACTCAGGCGTAAAGAAACAATTATCTAGAAAATATATTTGCGTAGAAGAACCAGAAGTTGTAAGATTACCAAGTTACATAGAATTACTCAACTTACCACCCGCAAAAGAAAGACCTGT
>CEVF01052543.1_pt1 | contig 21424 bp, 23 predicted proteins | sample 356441 | NCBI WGS metagenome assembly CEVF01 (sample SAMEA2622765, study PRJEB7988) | marine metagenome | biome: marine biome (ENVO:00000447); feature: surface water layer (ENVO:00002042); material: "saline water (ENVO:00002010), including plankton (ENVO:xxxxxxxx)" | depth 5 m | reverse complement strand
ATTCAAAGGCGCGTTCTGAACCAACTTCACATAGGTACCATAAAAGGAATGGCATTCGTCGGCCTTCAAATCATTTGGCAACACCATTATCTGAACTAAATCTCATTGAAGATGGTGTGCATCAAACGTTTTTTGTCGTTGATGCTTTCTTCAAGGGAAATCATGGTCTCGGTTCGACTGATCCCCTCAATATCATCAATCTTGAAGATGATATTTTTGGCATGCGTGGTATCGCGCGCCCTGATTTTACAGAAAATATTGAATTTGCCCGTAGTAATGTGCGCCACCGTAACATAAGGTATCTGGGTCAGGCGCTCGAGCACAAATTTGGTCTGGTGGGTCTTTTCAAGAAAAATACCGACATAGGCAATAAACGAATACCCCAGCTTTACATAGTCGAGGGTCAAAGAAGAACCTTTTATAATTCCGGCTTCCTCCATTTTTTTAACACGTACATGCACCGTACCAGCAGATATCAACAACTTCTTTGCGATATCGGTAAACGGTGTTCTGGTGTTGTCGATCAACATATCCAGAATTTGATGGTCTATTTCATCCAATTTAACCTTGCCCATACAACAGAATTTTCAACGAAAATAATCAATTAAGAAATTAAACTCAATGAAAAGGCATTTTTTTTAAAGATAACACAACCAATGATCAAGAAATGATATGAGCTGCCCCTGTTTTGGTTCGGTGACGGACAAATGAAATCGATATGCATTGCAATAACCCTAAATTTACACCTGTAAACAAAAAAGTTCTCTTTTTTCTGCAGTAAATTATATATTTGGTCACAAATGTAAATCGTAATTTACGATTTTCTATTATTTATATATATATAATTTTATATCAATTTATTATAGTATATAATTTAAACTTTTAGTAAAATATATTTTCCTCCAATTAACACTGTTTTGTTCCATTTTAAGGAAGAATATATGTATTTTTGTACGGTAAACAATTTACTGTTGTGAACAACGATTTTGTCGAACGCCTTAAGACCCTTATCGATCATTACGAGCTGTCCCCTTCCCTCTTTGCCGACCGGATCGGGATGCAGCGTTCGAGCATTTCGCATTTGTTGAATGGAAGGAACCGACCAAGCCTTGATTTTGTGATGAAGGTCATCAAAACCTTTCCCGAGGTAAACATCTATTGGCTACTGAACGGCAAGGGCAGTTTTCCGGGGCAATCCAAAAAAGATGGAAATGAAGACAACATTGAGGCTTCCCCTCTTCCCCAAAAAAAAATATCCATCTCCGAGGGCAAAAAACCCATCCGTATCGTTGTTTTCTACGAAGACGGCACCTTTGAGGATTTCGAGCCAAAAAAATAGGGATTACGCATCTTCGAAAGAACAGAATGTCTTTATTTTGCAGCATGATGCGACATTTATTCCTGGTTGTGGCAATAGTGCTCTTAGGGTCTTGCCAACCCCCGCCTGAAAGGGATTGCAAAGCGTTCAGAAAGGGCACCTTCAGCTTTACCGCCCTGGTCGATGGAGCGGAAAAGACCACCATTTTTGCGCGGTCTGAAAATATAGAAATCGAAGAATTTGAAGGCGTTAAAGATACTTCATCGATTCGGTGGATAAACGATTGCGAATATGTGTTGAAGAAATTGAACCCGAAAAATCGGTTGGAAGAGAAATCAATTCACATCAAAATATTGACAACCTCAGATAGTTCTTATACATTTGAGTACAATGCCATTGGCGAAAAACAAAAGTTCAGGGGCGAAGCCCTTAAAATACACTGACCATGTTTGAAATTCTTGCTAGTCCGGATGCCTGGGTCGCACTGCTGACACTGACTTTTTTAGAAATAGTGCTGGGCATCGACAACATCGTTTTCATTTCGATCGCAGCCAACAAACTGCCCCAAAGACAGCAGCGAAAGGCCACCAATATCGGACTGTTGCTGGCCATGGTGCAGCGAATCATTCTCTTGTTCGCGGTTTCTTTTCTGATCGGTCTCAGCAATCCGTTTTACTACATCAACACTTCTTGGTTGTATGTGGGCGTTAGCTGGCAGGCCGTTATCCTGTTTCTTGGGGGGCTGTTCTTGATCTACAAGAGTACCTCTGAAATACATGAAAAGGTAGAACTGCCAGAGCATGACGAAGATGCCCTGAAGGCCAAAAAAATTACCACCCTTTCAAAAGCCATCGTACAGATTATCATCATCGATTTTATCTTTTCCATCGATTCGATATTGACTGCAGTGGGCATGACCAACGGTATCGGCAACAAACCGCAAGATGCATTGGTATTAATGGTCATAGCCGTGGTGATCTCAATTGTGATCATGATGGTGTTTGCCAACGGTATCAGGGTCTTTATCAACAAACACCCGTCAATGCAGCTCTTGGCGCTGTCTTTTTTGATTTTGATAGGATTTATGCTGATTGCAGAGGCGGCTCACTTGAGCCATGCCAAGGTGTTCGGTCAAGAAATCGGTGCCATACCCAAAGGGTATCTCTATTTCGCGATTGCCTTCTCCCTGTTGGTGGAGTTCTTGAACATGAAGCTTCGCAAAAAACAAGAATTGGTAGAAAAACATGAATAGGTTGCCATCAACCCTCCACAAATGCTAAAACCGGAAGCTGGCTGGCCATCGCTCCTTGTCGCGTAGTCTTGAAGTCGCTGAATTTTAACGGCTCCTGACCCTGAAGGAGGTTGCCATCATATACCAAACCAACCTATTTGGATGTGCCCTTGTACCCAGCTCCTAGAAAAGGGTAGGCTGTTCGCCGTCTTCCTTTTTCTTCTGCTCAGTGGTTATGTTAGGTGACACGTTTTCTTCATCGACCACCTCAATGTCTTCCGCTTTTTTCGGTTCGGGCGGTTTGTAGGGCAACGGCTCCATCTCGTTGATCTCGAGCACTTTTTCTTTGGTCAATTGATTGCCCATGGCGGTGATGCCCTTGACGGCTATAAACGATTCGAGGTCAACCTCCCAAGGCTCCTTGCGCTCCTCGCCCCGTTTCTTTGTGAAGACCACCTCTGCACGCGGACGGTAATCGGTGAACACCTTTTCCAAATATGATTTAGGGTGGTCGGTAATGATGATTTCTTCCTTATCTGGATTCTCGATCATAAACCTTTTCACATAGAATAACTCTTTCTCACCTTCCCAATAAATGGCGGTGAGCGGTTTTTTGGGATCCCACTTTTCCAATACCACCAAATCATCGTCAAAACGCAAGGTAAGCTCGGGAATCACTGTTTTGACCACCCCTTTCTGGTTGATCAGCAGCAATCTGTCAGAACTGGTAAATTCGCCCAACAGTTCGCCCCTTTCATCAACATTCAGGCGCTGAACGGTCTCATCAAACCATATTTTTCGTGGCTTGAGGGTCGAGAGCCCCTTTTCTTTGAGTTCAATGCGCTTCACTGCATATTTGGTGACCAGGTTTCCTTTAGCATTGCGCCCCTTGATCAGCACATCGGCAAAATCCAAATCCCATTTTAGCTTTTTAATGCTTCCCGTTTGGCGCAGGTGCACCGTAACCACTTCGGCCTCACCATTCGGGTTGGCCGAAAAATACAGCACCTCCGAATTGCTCTTGCCGTTGGTAAGATCGTACAGCTTGTCGCGGGTCACGCTTGTTACGTTAAAACGCTTGATATAGCTTGGGCCGCCCCTACCATCTTTATAGATCATGTTGTAGGTGGTACGCTTGTCTTTTTTCTTGAAGACCGATACATGTATGATGTTCTTGCCCACAAAGGTCTTACTGTCGACCTTGGTGACCATCATCTCACCTTTCTTGGTGAAGACTATGATATCGTCGATGTCGCTACAGTCGGTCACATACTCATCGCGGCGCATTGAGGTGCCCACAAATCCCTCTTCGCGGTTTACATAAAGTTTTGTGTTGCGGATCACCACCTTGGTGGCCTCAATGTCATCAAAAATGCGGATTTCAGATTTACGCTCGCGCCCCGCACCATATTTCTTCTTCAGCTCTTTGAAGTAGTCTATGGCAAATTCGGTAAGGTGCTCTAAATGGTGCTTGGTCTGTGCAATCTTTTCATCAAGGCTGTCAATATGTTGCTGGGCCTTATCTAAATCAAACTTTGAAATTCGTTTGATCCTTATTTCGGTCAGTCTGGTAATGTCTTCCTCGGTTACCGGTCGCTTTAATAATTTGATGTGCGGTTTCAAGCCCTTGTCTATGGCGGCGATGACACCCTCCCACGTTTCTTCTTCTTCAATATCGCGGTAAATACGGTTTTCGATGAAGATACGCTCCAACGATGCGAAATGCCACTGCTCCTCAAGCTCAGAAAGTTGGATTTCCAGTTCTTTTTTGAGCAGATCGACGGTCTTGTCGGTCGAGCGCTCAAGCATTTCCTTGACCCCTAAAAACAACGGCTTGTTGTTCTCAATGACACACGCCAACGGTGAAATAGAGGTTTCACAGGCAGTAAAGGCATACAGGGCATCAATGGTCTTATCGGGCGATATGCCACTTGGCAAATGTATCAAAATCTCTACTTCGGCCGCCGTGTTGTCCTCAATTCGCTTGATCTTTATCTTGCCCTTTTCGTTGGCCTTTAAAATGGAATCGATCAAAGAGGAAGTGTTGGTGCCATAGGGTATTTCGGTGATGACCAAAGTGTTTTTGTCTTTTTGGGAAATCTTTGCACGTACCCGAACCTTGCCGCCACGCATACCATCGTTGTAATTGGTAACATCGATGATGCCCGCAGTTGGAAAATCAGGAACCAGTTTGAAGCGTTGTCCCTTTAAGTGCTTGATCGAGGCGTCAATTAGCTCATTGAAATTATGCGGCAATATTTTGGTGGAGAGCCCCACGGCAATACCCTCGGCCCCTTGCGCCAACAACAATGGAAACTTAACGGGAAGGTTAACAGGCTCTTTTTTGCGGCCATCGTACGAGAGCTGCCACTCGGTAATCTTGGGGCTGTACACCACTTCAAGGGCAAACTTTGACAGGCGCGCCTCGATGTACCGCGAAGCGGCGGCACTGTCACCGGTCAATATGTTGCCCCAGTTGCCCTGGGTATCTATCAGCAGCTCTTTCTGGCCCAACTGTACCATGGCATCGGCAATACTGGCATCACCATGGGGGTGGTATTGCATGGTATGCCCCACCACGTTGGCAACCTTGTTGTAACGACCATCATCGAGTTCTTTCAAAGCATGCATGATACGTCGCTGCACGGGCTTGAAACCATCTTCAATGGCCGGTACCGCCCGCTCTAGAATAACGTATGAGGCATAGTCTAAAAACCAATCCTTGTACATGCCCGTGACTTTCGTCAAGGTTTCTTGGTTTTCATCTTGAAATCCCTGAGGCTCGCCGTTCAATTCACCATTTTCTTCCATTCAGAAATATCAACTAATTGTTTTACAATTGGTTTTCTTCTATCAAATCAAGTTCTATTTTAAGGTTTTCGATGATAAATTCTTGCCTATCTGGGGTATTTTTTCCCATATAAAACTTCAACAGATTGTCTATGCTCATGTTCTTGTCGAGCATCACAGGCTCTAGCCTGATGTCGTCACCGATAAAATGTTTGAACTCATCCGGTGAAATTTCACCCAGACCTTTGAACCTGGTAATCTCTGGTTTTCCTGAGAGCTTTTCCATTGCCTGCCTCTTCTCTTCTTCACTATAGCAATAAATGGTCTCTTTCTTGTTCCGCACCCGAAACAGTGGTGTTTGCAATATGTACAGATGGTTTTCTTTGATCAACTCAGGAAAAAACTGTAAAAAGAAAGTGATCAGCAACAGGCGTATGTGCATACCATCGACATCGGCATCAGTGGCGATCACAATATTGTTGTATCGAAGGTTCTCCATAGACTCCTCAATGTTGAGGGCCGCCTGTAAGAGGTTGAACTCCTCGTTTTCGTAAACCACCTTTTTAGACATTCCGTACGAGTTGAGAGGTTTTCCACGCAAACTAAATACCGCTTGGGTGTTGACATCTCGCGATTTGGTGATCGATCCAGAAGCAGAATCCCCCTCGGTAATGAACAAGGTGGTCTCTAACCGCCGGTCGTTTTTCATGTCGCCAAGGTGAATACGGCAGTCCCGTAATTTTTTGTTGTGCAGACTGGCCTTTTTGGCACGTTCACGGGCCAGTTTTCGAATGCCCGACAGTTCTTTGCGTTCTTTTTCGGCCTGCATAATCTTTCGTTGCAGGGCTTCTGCGGTCTCAGGGTTCTTGTGCAGGTAATTGTCGAGGTTTCTGCCGACAAAATCGTTGATGTAGGTTCGAACGGTGGGCAACCCGTCACCCATTTCGGTCGACCCCAACTTTGTTTTGGTCTGGCTTTCAAAAACCGGTTCCATTACCTTTATGGAGATGGCCGCTATAATCGATTTACGAATATCGGAGGCGTCGTAGTTCTTTCCGTAGAAATCACGGATGGTCTTCACCACCGCCTCTCGAAACGCCGCTTGGTGGGTACCCCCTTGTGTGGTGTTCTGGCCATTGACAAACGAGTGGTACTCTTCACTGTACTGCGTTTTGCTGTGGGTCATGGCCACTTCTATGTCGTCGCCCCTTAAATGGATGACCGGGTACAGCATGTCTTCGGCATTGGTATTGTCTTCCAACAAATCTTTGAGTCCGTTCTCTGAATGGAATTTTTCCCCATTGAAGAGAATGGTCAGGCCAGGATTGAGGTACACATAGTTTCTGAGCATTCGCTCGATGTACTCACTTCTATATTTGAATTTCTTAAAGATGGTCTCGTCGGGCACAAAGGTGACCTTGGTACCCTTTCGTCGTGAGGTTTCTTCCAACAACTCTTCGTTCACCAACTCTCCGGTCTCGAATTCGGCTGTCTTTGACTTTCCGTCGCGGGTAGACTCTACCTTGAAATAAGATGAAAGGGCGTTTACCGCCTTGGTGCCCACCCCGTTCAAGCCAACTGATTTTTTAAAGGCGCGGGTATCGTACTTGCCGCCCGTGTTCATTTTAGAGACCACATCGACCACTTTGCCCAAAGGTATGCCCCGCCCATAATCGCGAACGGTCACGGCATTGTCCTTAATGGAAATCTCAATGGTCTTGCCAGCACCCATCACGAATTCGTCAATACTGTTGTCAATGACCTCCTTTAAAAGGATATAGATGCCGTCATCGGCAGAAGAACCATCGCCCAGTTTGCCGATATACATGCCGGGGCGCATACGAATGTGCTCCTTCCAATCAAGGGATCGAATGTTCTCTTCTGTATATTGTGTTTCAGCCACTGGTATTGGATTAACGGTTGCCTAGTTACCTTGGCTACCTTACGTTTTTTAATGAATTGCCTTCATTTTTGGTCCAGACCTATCGATAATAAAACGAAGCGGTTGCTTCATTCTCGCTAATATAAAATTTAGGGGCATAAATCAAAATGCAGCCACAAGAAAGTAATCAACAACAAAAATAGGGGTTTTGTTGATAGTCGCTCTTGCCGATACCAAAAAGAAGCCATTTTTGATATCTGGCGACATACCCCAGAATTTTCATACTTGAGGCATGTTTCGGCTATACATTGAACCTAAAATGCATTACATCGCCGTCCTGTACGATATAATCTTTACCCTCGACCCGCATTTTGCCTGCCTCTTTCACTTTGGCCTCGCTGCCATATTTCACATAATCATCAAATGAAATGACCTCGGCTCGGATAAAGCCCTTTTCAAAATCGGTATGGATGACCCCGGCTGCCTGGGGCGCAGTTGAACCTTTTTTGATTGTCCACGCACGAACCTCCTTTTCACCAGCTGTGAAATAGGTCTCTAGGTTCAACAACCTATATGCGCCGCGTATGAGCTTGGCCGAACCGGGTTCTGATAGCCCCAGATCTTCCAAGAACATTTGTCGCTCTTCGTAGGTCTCCAGTTCGGTGATATCGGCTTCTGTTCCCACGGCCAGATAAATGACCTCGGCATCTTCATTGGCCACCGCCTGCTTTACTTTTTTCACATATTCGTTGCCATCGACGGCTGCCGCTTCATCCACATTGCAGACGTACATGACGGGCTTGTCGGTAATCAACTGCAATGGCTTGACAAACTCTGTACGGTCATCATCAGCTACCGATATGGCCCTGACCGAAACCCCTGACTCCAATCCCTCTTTCAATTGGGTGAGCACGGCCGCTTCTTTTTGTGCTTCTTTGTTGCCGGTCTTGGCGGCCCTGCTTACTTTATCAAGCCTTTTTTCAACGCTTTCAAGGTCACGCAACTGAAGTTCTATATCGATGGTTTCTTTATCCCGTATGGGGTCCACTGAGCCATCGACATGCACCACGTTATCATTGTCGAAACACCGTAGCACATGAAGAATGGCATCGGTCTCTCGAATGTTCCCCAAAAACTGGTTGCCAAGTCCTTCGCCCTTGCTTGCACCTTTCACCAGACCTGCAATGTCCACAATTTCGACCGTGGCGGGTACTGCTCGCTGCGGGTTTACCAACTCTTCCAGTTTTTCCAATCGTGGGTCGGGCACGTTTACCACCCCGATGTTGGGTTCAATGGTACAGAACGGAAAGTTGGCACTTTGTGCCTTCGCATTTGACAGACAATTGAAAAGTGTCGATTTTCCGACGTTGGGCAATCCTACGATTCCGGCTTTCATAAATCAGCGTTTGTTTTCATTTCCGTGCAGACGGAAATCTTTTATTCCTCTACTTAAAAAGGCTGGCGAGTAAAAGTTCAGACTTTTAATTCGGGCGCAAATATAAGTTGAAGTTTTAGAATGGCAGTAATTTACCACCACACTACACCCGATTGATGGCAAAATAGAAGAACAGTACCAAAATGGTGATGAACGCCAATATGGCCACTACAGAAAGTAGGCATCCCGCCTGTTTCCAAAAGCCATTGTATTCTTTTTCCTTTTCCATTAAAAAAGTCGGGGATTACAGATCTGGCAACGGAATTTCAAGTATTGGACAATTATTCCTCTGGGTGCATAAAGCGCTGCTTGCCCAACAGTTCTTCTTCGGTTTCTACATGGTCATCATCGGGCACACAGCAATCTACCGGGCAAACCGCAGCACATTGGGGCTCTTCATGAAAGCCCATGCACTCGGTGCACTTATCGGGGGCGATATAATAGATCTCATCGCTGATGGGCTCTTGGGGCTCTTCTGCATTGACGGCCTTGCCATTGGGCAGCACCACCTCTCCTTTCAAGGAAGTACCGTCTGCATAGCGCCATTCATCGGCACCCTCGTAAATGGCCGTATTGGGGCATTCAGGTTCACAGGCCCCACAGTTTATGCATTCGTCTGTAATAATGATTGCCATGTTTTTCTTTTTCTAAGCGCCAGGTTTAAACCGGCATCCGTATTTTTGTGCAAAAATAACCCCTGCCTAATTGGATTACAAATTTAATGACCGAACACGCCCAAATATTGAAAGCTTTTGTTAAACTCGGTGATTTTCTTACCGAATTTTGTGAAAATGGCAACAATGCAGCCTTTGAAACCCTGAACCGGGCAATACGACTTGCCGAAGAGCAAAACGGCTGGTTTACCAAAGAGAATATTCTTTTTGCCCTTCGACAATGGGGCGAAGCATTGGGCGAACCACCACTGAAAAACTGGTTGTCGCAATATGGTATTTCACAAAAATCCAGTCAAAAGACCATAGCCATAATCATGGCGGGAAACATCCCTCTAGTGGGTTTCCATGATTTTCTCAGTGTATTGCTGACAGGTAACAAAGCGCTGTGCAAACTATCATCGAACGACACCACGCTGGTGCCCGTGCTGGCAGACTATCTAATTGACCAAGAACCAAGTCTCAACGAGCGCATTGAATTTACAGAAGGCAAAATACAGGGTTTCGATGCCATTATCGCTACGGGCAGCAACAATACGGCCCGCTATTTCGAGTATTACTTCAAACAATATCCGCATATCATCCGCAAGAACAGAACCTCTGTAGCCGTGCTTACCGGGGATGAAAAACCGGAAGACCTTAAGGCTTTAGGGGATGATATTTTTCGATATTTCGGTCTTGGTTGCCGAAACGTCTCAAAGATTTTTGTGCCCAAAGGCTATGAGTTCGACACTTTCTTCAATGGTATTTTCGACCACAAAAAAGTAATCGAACATCATAAGTACGCCAATAACTATGACTACAACAAGGCGGTCTACCTGATGAGTGCCTTTAAGATTCTGGACAACGGATTTCTTGTCTTAAAGGAAGACAACACCCTGCACTCGCCCATAGCGGTGCTCTTCTATGAATATTATTCCGATCTCAAAGAGCTTCATCAAAAGTTAAATGCAAAAAGGGGTGAGTTGCAGTGTATTGTTGGCCGAACGGGCATAATGGGTGAGGTTGCCTTTGGGCATACGCAAAGGCCCAAACTGAACGATTATGCCGATGGGGTCGATACCCTCGATTTTCTGTTGCGACTGTAGCCTACCGTGTTATTCAAGGCAGTTTTTCGTTCCATCAAAATTTCAGACCTTTAGCCCTTAAATTTTAGGTACTCGAAAAATTCGGCATAGATGAAAAAACACAATTTTAGTGCAGGGCCCTGTATACTGCCCAAAGAAGTAATGCAAAAGGCCGCCGAGGCGGTGGTCGAGCTTGACGGAATAGGTCTGTCACTCATAGAGATCTCGCATCGGAGCAAAGAATTTGTGGCCATCATGGAAAAGGCCCGGTCATTGGCCCTGGAACTTTTGGGACTGGAAGGAAAAGGCTATTCGGCGCTTTTTCTACAAGGTGGGGCGAGCACCCAATTTCTGATGGTCGCCTACAACCTACTGAAAAAAAAGGCTGGATACGTGAATACGGGAACGTGGAGCTTAAAGGCAATCAAAGAGGCAAAACTGTTCGGTGAAGTGGTCGAAGTGGCCTCATCGCAGGACCAAAATTTCAACTATATACCCAAAGGGTATGCGGTACCCTCTGATCTTGATTACCTTCACATAACCACCAACAATACCATTTTTGGCACCCAGATAAAGGAATTTCCGAAAACCGATGTGCCGTTGGTATGCGACATGAGCTCTGATATTTTTTCACGTCAATTGGATTTTTCACAATTCGACCTCATCTACGCCGGTGCCCAAAAAAATATGGGTCCGGCCGGTACCACACTGGTTGTGGTCAAAGAGGAAATATTGGGCAAGGTAGGGCGCGAAATTCCTTCAATGCTCGATTATAAGGTGCATATTTCAAAAGACAGCATGTTCAATACCCCGCCGGTGTTTGCCGTCTACGTTTCAATGCTGACCCTACAATGGCTAAAAGACCTGGGCGGTATTGCCGCAATTGAGGAAATCAACGAAAAAAAGGCGAATTTGATCTATTCTGAAATAGATTTGAATCCGGTATTCGCGGGAATTGCAGCCAAAGAAGACCGTTCAAACATGAACGCCACCTTCAACATAACCGATGAAGGCCTAAAGGAAACCTTTGAGACCATGTGCAAAGAAGCCGGCATAAGTGGCATCAGCGGGCATCGGTCCGTTGGTGGCTACAGGGCCTCGATGTACAATGCCATGACCATTGAAAGTGTGGGCGCATTGGTCGATATCATGAGCGAACTCGAGAAGAAGGGATAGTTCAATGCTGAATGATACATTGTGATCTTTTTCTGTGATAGCAGAAAAGGGTTTGAGTTTGTCACACAGATCGTTCCATTTCAAAATTGTCAGAACCAGTCAACCCAACACGTAAAATATAACCTTTATGACCAAAATATTAGCCAACGACGGAATCTCTAAAGCAGGCCAAAAAGCTCTTGAAGAAGCAGGTTTCGAGGTGTTGACCACCAAAGTGGCCCAAGAACAACTGGCCAATTTTATCAATGAAAACAACATAGAGGTACTCTTGGTGCGTAGTGCCACCAAGGTGCGCAAAGAGTTGATAGAGGCCTGTAAAAACCTGAAACTGATCGGACGTGGCGGCGTGGGAATGGACAATATTGATGTCGGGTACGCCAAGTCAAAGGGGCTTCACGTTATCAATACGCCGGCAGCCTCGTCTGAATCGGTGGCCGAGCTTGTGTTTGCCCATTTGTTTGGAGGGGTACGCTTTCTGCACGATTCTAACCGAAACATGCCATTGGAAGGCGACAGTAGGTTCAAAGAATTGAAAAAAAGTTACGGGGCAGGCACAGAACTACGGGGGAAGACCTTGGGAATAATCGGTTTTGGCCGTATCGGGCAGGCCACTGCCAAAATTGCCCTAGGTGTGGGCATGAGGGTCATGTACCATGACCTGTACGTTTCAGAGGCCACCATTGAACTTACTTTCTATGACGGCCGTACGATGGAATTTGAACTAAAAAGCGAACCAAAGGAAACAGTGCTCAAAAATTCTGACTTTATTACGGTTCACGTACCCGCCCAGAAAGATTACGTACTGGGCAAAAAAGAATTTGAGATCATCAAACCCGGTGCCGCCATCATCAATGCGGCCCGTGGCGGGGTGGTCGATGAGATCGCTTTGGTCGAGGCATTGGAAAAAGAGCGGGTCTCTTTTGCCGGGCTAGACGTGTTTGAGTCTGAACCCCGACCAGAAGTGCAACTGTTGATGCACCCAAAAGTTTCATTGACGCCACATATTGGGGCCGCCACCAGTGAGGCACAAGACCGAATAGGGCTCGAACTGGCCTCCCAAATCATCAAATTGTTGAAATAAGGCCGTTTTTGGTCCGTAAGGTCTTGCTATGCAGTACTTTTTCGTACATTGTCGGTTCATTCTAAACACTAATCACAATGTCAGGATTACTGGATTTACTAAACAGCCCCATGGGCAAACAACTCATCAACGGCACCGCACAGCAGACCGGGCAGCCTGAGGACAAAACAGCCCAGGTTCTTAGCATGGCCCTGCCCGTTTTAATGGCTGCCATGAAACGAAATGCCTCAACACCGGGCGGCGCACAGGGCCTTTACAATGCATTGAACAGCAAACACGATGGAAGTATATTGGACAACCTCGGCGATCTTTTCAGCGGAGGGGTCAACAAAGAGGTCGTAGAAGATGGCGAAGGTATTTTGGGGCACATACTAGGGCCCAAAAAACCACAGGTAGAAAATGCCCTGAGCAGTAGAACGGGTCTTGATTCAGGTTCTGTGGCACAAATACTGAAAATTGCGGCCCCCATACTTCTTGGCTATTTGGGAAAAGAGACACGCCAAAAAAACATCAACGATCCACAAGCGCTCAACGGTCTACTGGGCGGATTGCTGGGCGGTGGCAAAACTGCGAACAGACAGCAATCATTGATAGAGTCATTTCTGGATTCTGATGGTGACGGCAGTGTGTTGGACGATTTGGCAGGCATGGTCTTGAGCGGCAACAAAAGACGTGGTGGCCTTGGCGGAATGCTCGGCGGGCTTTTCGGAAAATAATGGCCCCTATACAATGACCATATTTAACAAAGCCGTTCAACCCAATGAACGGCTTTTTTAGTATCTTATATGGCACAGGTTTTGCACTGAAAAAGAAAAAAGAAATGAAAAAGATAGTCTTACACACACAGGCCCTTTTGTTGGTGGCCGTCTTGGTTTTGGCCGGCTGTACCGCCAAAAAACCAGTCGGGCAAGAAGCCATCGGTGACGATGTACCCCTAGAAATTTCAGAGAAGGAAAAAGAAGTATTCGAGTCAGGCGAAGAAAAACCAGTTGAGATTGCCGATGAAGAGTCGAACTATGAAATCATTATTCTCGACCCGGGGTTCTACACTTGGTTGAACAGTATTGCCAAACCAGAAGGGTATTACTCCCAAAGCTTTTTGGAAAACCGCAACCAGATATACGTAATGGAATGGAACCGAAGGGTATTGCTCCCCATGCAGTTCAGTCCCAATCTGTATGAACTGCGAATTGATTATGACCCCGAGATCGATTATGGCTACGAGGTCAATTATAAGTTGTATAATTACTTCATTTATTTCCAAAGAAAATACAACCAACGTTTAGGGCCCTTTCTTCCTCGTATTTAATGGTTATTTTTGCCATTTATTTGCTAGTGCAGGATGGAAAAAGTTAAAAAACGTTGGGACATCGTTGAGAATTGGCAGTTGTTGTTTCCTTTCTTGGGTATTATATCCGTAGGTGCAACGGCTTATTTACTGTCAAGACGGCTTCTGCACCTTTTCGAGCTCAACAACACGGTTTTTGAATGGGTCTTTACCCTCGGGGTGGCTGCATTGGGCTATTTTATAATGGTACGGTTCTTTCTCTGGTGCTTTAAAAAGCTCGAGAACCGATGGCCGGTAACCTACCGTTGGGAGATGATCGCCATTTTTATCGTCTTCGCCATTACCGGCAGTGCTTCCGCAAAACTGGCAGGCCCATTGACCGATTTGATAGGCTTGCAAAATGGGAGCATCAGCGGTTGGATTTATTGGCCCGTTCGGATACTGCTTATTTTCCCCATTTATCAAGTGCTCTTGGTACTGGTCGGTTGGCTGTTCGGCCAATTCAAATTTTTCTGGAACTTCGAGAAGAAAATGCTGAAGCATATGGGGCTCGGTTTTTTGTTGCCCTAAAATTATGATTCCCTTAACATAAGCTTTCTTTTTAAAAAGGTTAGTTTTGTGCTAAATGGTGGAATTCAAAAGAATAGTGCCCATACTTCTCTTTTTGGCCTTGATGTCCATCAAGGTGTCGGCCTTTCATGTCTATGCCCACCAAGATAACGATAGCCAAATCGAAAATTGCGAATTCTGTGATTTGGCCATCGAAAACCAACAGTCTGAACACACACCGACCTTTACTGTCGCCTTGGATTTTCAACCTCCTGTTGAAATAAAAGAATCCAAGCTTTACGGCAAAAGCATCAATTTTGCCGACAACACCTATCGCTCAGGTCTCTATTCCAGACCTCCACCGGTAATTTGATTACGCTTTCCCAGCTTTTCAAGCCACGTATTGATCTTTGACCCGAACAAGGGATAAAACATTTTAAACTTTATGAAATCATTGTTTTTCGCCATGCTTTGCATTGGTGTTACATATGCTGTAGGGGCGCAAGAGTGCCAAAATATTCTGACCGGCAAGGTAATCGATTTTCACGATAAGACACCTCTTATGGGTGCCACAATAATTGTTCTCGATGAAAATATCGCCACCATGTCCGATGCAAACGGCCGCTATACAATTGCTGGCCTTTGTGAGGGTAGCTATGAGTTGGAAGTATCGCACCCCGAATGCTCTACGCTCTTCATACCCTTGCAAATTGATGGTGACACTACCTACGACATCAAATTGGAACACCATTTGGAAGAGCTCCAAGAGGTCAAGGTCATCGGCGATGCCCTTTACGACCAGACCAATTCTGCACAAGAAGCTTCGCTCGCCTTGTCAACATTGGAGCAATACAGTGGTGGCAGTCTTGGTGAGGCACTAAAGGAAGTCGGAGGGGTATCAAGCTTGAACACGGGGGCCAACATCGTTAAACCGATCATTCATGGGCTCAACGGCAGCCGTGTGTTGGTGCTCAACGACGGAGTGCGCATGCAAGATATGGAATGGGGTGCCGAGCATGCACCCAATATCGACATCAATGCCGCAGGTTCCATTACCGTGGTCAAAGGGGCTTCTGCGCTACAGTACGGTGGCGATGCAATCGGGGGCACCATCATAATGGAACCACGAAGAATTTTCATGAAAGACACCCTGTTCGGCAAAACGTTGGTCAACGGAATATCAAACGGCAGAGGCGGTGCCGTTACATCAGAATTGTCTCGGATCTACGAAAATGGCTGGTATGTCAAGGGCCAGGGTTCTTATAAACGCCTGGGCGACCAAGAGGCTCCCGATTATATGCTGTCAAACACCGGCATACAAGAAATTGGCGCCTCGTTAGAAGCCGGAAAAAATCTTTTCGAGTGGGGGTTCAATACCCGCTATTCGTATTATGATGCTGAAATTGCCATTCTACGTGCCTCGCACATCGGCAATGTTGATGATTTGATTCGTAGCATCAATAGCGGCCAGCCCGAAATCATTGGGCCGTTTACCTATGACTTGCAAAACCCGAGGCAAAAAGTAACCCATCACTTGGGCAAATTCGAACTCTACAAGCGTTTTGAAGGAATGGGCAAATGGACCTTTCAGTACGATTTTCAGAACAACCGAAGATTTGAGTTCGACGTTCGGGTTGGCGATGACCGCGATAAACCCTCCATAGACCTTGAATTGACCACCCATACACTGAATACCGACTTTAAATGGGATGCCAATCGAGATTTTCAGCTACATGCTGGACTTATGGGCCGCTATCAAGACAATTTTGCAAATCCTGACACGGGTGTACGCCGTTTGATTCCTGATTACGAAAAGTTTGATTTCGGTGGATTTTTGATTTCAGAATATCGCCTGAACGGATATTGGAAGCTTGATGCAGGTATTCGCTATGATTTTTCCCGCATCGATGCAAAAAAATTCTACCAAACCTCTCGTTGGGAAGAACGGGGTTACGATGTGGATTTTCCCCAATTTATTATCGATGACCTGGGCACACAACTGTTGACCAATCCTGTTTTCGATTACAGCAACGTTTCTGCTACGGCCGGCATCCAGTTTTCCAAAGACAACAACCGAACGTTCCGTTTTAATTATGCATTGGCGCAACGTGCGCCCAATCCCTCAGAGATTTTCAGCGATGGCCTGCACCACTCTGCGGCCCGTATCGAATTGGGCGATTTGCGCATTGGCAGCGAAACATCTCATAAATTTTCGCTGTCATACGAACGCCAATTAAAAAACTGGGGGTACACATTGGAGCCCCATGCCAATTTTCTCACAGACTTCATTTTATTGGAGCCATCTGGGGTCGAATTGACTATCCGGGGTGCTTTTCCCGTGTGGAGCTACCGACAGACCAATGCCCGTATTTCAGGGGTTGATGCCTCAGCCTATGTAGATTGGGCCGAGCGTTGGCAGACCGACCACCGATTTTCACTCGTAAAGGGCAACGATACCGAAGGTGACCAAGCGCTCATCAACATACCGAGTGCCAGTCTGCGGAACAGGCTGACCTATTCAAGGCCCGAATGGAAAAATTTTGAACTGTCTTTGCGCAGTGATTATGTGTTTAGGCAAAACGAATTTCCGCCGAACATTACGGTCTTTTCTCCAGAACAGCAAGAAGATGTTATATTGGAAATAAACACCCCGCCAGATGCCTACCACTTGTTGGGACTGTTTACCAAAATGGAATTTCCGTTGGGCCAGAAAACCAAAATGACCACATCGCTTACAGTGAACAATCTATTGGATACAAATTACAGAGACTACCTGAACCGTCAGCGTTTTTTTGCCGACGATTTGGGCCGAAACATAATAGTACAAGTAAAGTTTAATTATTAACACTAATTCTATATCATGAAAACAATCAAATTTTTATCAATTTTTGCCTTGGCAGGGCTTCTGTCTACAGGATGTTCAGACGATGATGACACGCCAGACCCGGTAAATGAAGAGGAGCTCATCACCACCATGACCGTGACCCTTGTTCCTGTAGGAGGCAGCAATACCATTACATTGCAATCCAAGGATTTGGATGGCGATGGGCCCAATCCACCTGAAATAGAGGTTTCAGGTGATTTAGCCTCTGGCACAACCTATGGAGGCACTATCGTTCTATTGAATGAAACAGAGACACCCGCAGAGAACATAACCGAAGAAGTCGAGGAAGAAGATAACGAGCACCAATTCTTTTTTGCAGTGGGCGGTGGTCTGGATGCCACCATCGAGTATGCAAATTTTGATGGTGACGGCAATCCCCTTGGCACTGAGTTTACATTGACAACGGGCGATGCCAGTTCAGGTACCCTAACGATTACTTTGCGTCACGAACCCAAGAAACCCAACGACGGTACCTTGGCCGATGCCGGTGGCGAGACCGATATCACCCAAACATTCAACATAACTGTATTGGATATTGCACCATAATTAAAACAAGGCCGCCAAAAGGCGGCCTTTTCATTTCTTTTTCTTCCCGGAAAGTAGATAGGTATAAATCCAGGTGATGGTAAAGGTGGGTATCACATCCAATCCCGGCATCAACTCCTCCACAAAGGTTATGATTCCGGCGGCCTGCCCAATCTTGCCTTTGTACAGGCGGGTCATAAGCCAACCTGCCACGGGAGCCCATATCACATCGGAAAAATCACCGATAAATGGAATGGCGAACGAAAGCATTCCTATGCCATCCAACAGTATGCTCAGCAAGAGCTTTTGATACTTCTTGTCGTTCTTTTCACCCATTTCAGAAAAATAGAAAATAGTCTCGAACCAAAAAAATCACTAAGACAGGTCTGAGCTAATTAATTTGAGAAATTCGTTGCGCGTTTCTTCGTTCTTGAAAGATCCCCGAAAACCTGAGGTTGTCGTAACGGAATTCTGTTTTTGCACACCGCGCATCATCATACACATATGCGCGGCCTCTATGACCACCGCCACCCCTTGTGGTTTCAAGGTATCATTGATGCAGTCGAGAATTTGCTCGGTCAGCCTTTCCTGTACCTGCAATCGCCTAGCGAACACATCAACGATACGCGGCAGTTTGCTGAGCCCGACGATATGGCCATTGGGTATGTAGGCAATGTGCGCCTTGCCAAAAAAAGGCAACATGTGGTGTTCACAAAGCGAGTAGATTTCAATGTCTTTTACGATCACCATTTCGTTGTACGATTCTTTGAACATGGCACTTTTTAGAATGGCCGCCGCATCTTGGCGGTACCCCTGGGTCAAGAAAAGCATGGCCTTGGCCGCCCGTTCAGGCGTTTTTACCAATCCTTCACGGTTGACATCCTCCCCTATTTCATCGATGATTTTTGAAAACCGTTCCTTTACCTCGTTGGTGATCTTGATGTTATATTCCTCTAAATTCTGGTATGGTGCCATATCAACTTTTAATTGTATTGAGTTTATCTGCAAATGTCGAAGTCAATTTCTTGATCTTGGGGTCGATGATGAATTGACAATAAGGTTGCGAACGGTGTTCGTTATAAAAATTCTGATGGTCTTCTTCGGCCACATAAAAAGGTTTCTCTTGCGAAACGGCCGTTACTATCGACGCACCAAAAACATTTTCTTTTTCCAATTGGTTTATAAAGGCCTCGGCCTCGTCTTTTTGTTTTTCTGAAGTATAAAATATTTCACTTCGGTACTGGGTGCCCACATCATTGCCCTGTCGGTTCAATTGGGTCGGGTCGTGGGTGGCAAAAAATACTTCCATCAATTCGCGAAACGTTATCTCACTTGTATCAAAAGTAATCTTTATCGCCTCTGCGTGGCCCGTTCTACCCGCGCAAATCTCACGATAGGCCGGATTTTTGATGTGCCCGCCGGTGTATCCGGAAACCACCTCCTTTACACCACGCAACCGTTGAAAAACCGCTTCGGTACACCAAAAACAGCCCCCGGCAAAGATGGCTGTCTCTAAAGAGCCTTTATTTTGTTTATCCATTTAAAATAAAAGTTGAACAAATTTAACCATTAGGGAACTCTGCCGCCCTAATTATTCGTTAAAGTTTGTAGTCGGAAAGATAGTGCAAAACTTATTTTTGTGCTGATTTTTTGCAATGCAAGGGAATGATTACTTTCACACAGCGAACATCAGAGCTATGATCAAGGCCTCGAACATCAAAAAAAACTATGGCGACCTGCAGGTACTAAAAGGGGTCGACATCGATATCAAAAAAGGTGAAATTGTCTCGATTGTTGGTCCATCAGGGGCCGGAAAGACTACCCTGCTGCAGATTTTGGGCACCCTTGACCTTCCCTCCAACAAGAAAGAGTGCCAATTGCAGATCAACAATGTCGATGTGCTAGAATTGAACGACAAGGGCATGGCGCGTTTTCGAAACGACCATATCGGGTTCATTTTTCAGTTTCACCAATTGTTGCCCGAATTCACGGCACTTGAGAATGTATGCATCCCTGCTTTCATCAAAAAGACCCCGCGGGCAAAGGCCGAACAGCGCGCCAAAGAATTGCTTGATTTTCTGGGTCTTTCGCACCGCCATGACCATAAGCCCAACGAGCTTTCGGGCGGTGAACAGCAGCGTGTGGCCGTGGCAAGGTCGTTGATCAACAATCCCTCCATTGTTTTTGCCGACGAACCCAGCGGCAACCTCGATTCTGAGAGTGCCGACAACCTCCATCAACTGTTCTTTCAACTGCGCGAAGAATTTGGCCAGACCTTTGTAATAGTCACCCATAACCAAGAACTGGCCGATATGGCCGACCGCAAACTCACCATGATCGACGGATTGATTGTATGATGGGCCTATTGCGAAAAATATGGCGGTTTACCAAAAAGCCAAGATATCGGCAATATAAGTATCCGCCAAAATTACGTAAGCGCCTCTTTGTCAATTTATTGGGAATAAACCTGTTGGTTGCGTTCTGTTTGGGAATGGTGACGGGGATTTTTGAAAGCATCACCGGATTTGACCCTGGCGAACATATGATGGGCGAACTTTTTGATGAACCGCCCCTCTATATCTTTTTTCTGGTCGTCATATTTGCCCCATTGGTAGAGGAGGCCATTTTTCGGGGACCCTTGATATGGTTCAGAAATTCGAAATATTTTCCATGGGCGTTCTATATTTCAGTGGTGCTGTTCGGCGCCGTACACCTGTTCAATTTTGAGCAGTACGATGAAACACTCTGGGCGGCCCCTTTGCTTGTTTCCCCACAATTGTTCACAGGTATCGTACTGGGGTACACCCGAATAAGGATGGGACTTCGATATTCGATTCTGATGCACGCCTGTTTCAACGCCATTTTACTGGGCCCCTTTATCATAATGCAAACCTTCAAACCATTGTTTGAATGACCAAAGCAGAACTCAAAGACTTTCTCGATGCGAAGGCTGAACAGTACGAGCATCCACAGTTTTTGGAGAGCGATCCCCTTCAGGTACCCCATCGCTATTCAAAAAAGGAAGACATTGAGATCAGCGCGTTTTTGACCGCCACCATTGCATGGGGCAATCGCAAGAGCATTATCAACAATGCATCGCGCATGATGGAATTGATGGATAACGCTCCCCACGACTTTTTGGTCAATCACGCCCAAGGAGACCTTGAACGGTTGAAACCCTTTGTACACCGTACCTTTAACGGTGATGACCTCTGCTATTTTGTGAAGGGGCTACAACATGTTTACCAACATCACGGAGGGTTGGAAGCTGTTTTCACCGACTATCAGACCGAGACATCGCTACAACCGGCCATTGGCAAGTTCAAAGAGCTTTTTTTCAGATTGCCCCATGCCCAACGCACCACGAAGCATATATCCAATCCAGAAAAAGGCTCCGCGGCCAAGCGTATCAATATGTTTTTACGATGGATGGTGCGCCCCGCAGACAAGGGGGTCGATTTTGGCCTATGGAAAGGCATCCGGCCAAGTAAACTGTCGTGTCCCTTGGATGTTCATTCGGGCAACGT
>CEVF01013653.1_pt1 | contig 21532 bp, 24 predicted proteins | sample 356441 | NCBI WGS metagenome assembly CEVF01 (sample SAMEA2622765, study PRJEB7988) | marine metagenome | biome: marine biome (ENVO:00000447); feature: surface water layer (ENVO:00002042); material: "saline water (ENVO:00002010), including plankton (ENVO:xxxxxxxx)" | depth 5 m | reverse complement strand
TAAAATATGTTAAACAAAAAAAGAGTGTTAAAAATTTTGTAGTTTTGTAATGGCTTATGAGAGCATGCTGCTATAAAATAGTATCGTTTGTGATGGCACTTATTGTGCTATTTTCCACTTTTTCCTTCACAATGAACAGCCACTATTGCGGTGACTATCTAGTGGATTCAGCGTGGTTCGTGGACGCCGACTCTTGTGGTATGTCAGTCGCCAAAGACCAACATTCACATGAGAAATCAATCATGAAAGATGGTTGTTGTAATGATGTGACTTGGACCATTGATGGCCAGGACGACCTCAAAATTACCTTTGAGGATTTGACCCATGAACAACAATTGTTCGTTGTTTCATTTATCTATTCGTATATAAATCTTTTCGAGGGACTTGAAACCAAAAATAATGGGTTTGGAGACTACTCGCCCCCTCCATTGATAAAGGATGTTCAGGTCCTTCATCAGACTTTCCTTATTTGATATTAAGTTATTGATTTATGGCCTAACGACACTACCGTTTTGGGCTTTATGTACTTGGTTGATTTTTTCAGCGACATTATCAATTACTTAATATTTAATTTTCATGTTAGACAAAATTATTCGCTACTTCCTTGAAAACAAGCTGATAACATTCATTTTGCTTGCCGCCTTCATTTTCGGGGGAATCGTAACCGCTCCATTCAACTGGCAACTGTCATGGCTTGATAGAAGCCCGGTGCCCGTTGACGCCATCCCTGACATTGGGGAGAACCAACAAATTGTTTTTACCGAATGGATGGGTCAATCGCCACAGGATATCGAAGACCAGATAACCTATCCTTTGACCACAGCCCTACTGGGCATTCCCGGGGTCAAAACGATAAGGAGCAATTCCATTTTTGGACTTTCCAGTATCTATATCATTTTCGAAGATGATGTGGACTTTTACTGGAGTAGGACCAGGATATTGGAAAAACTGAATTCACTGCCACCGGGCACGGTGCCAAGTGATGTCACCCCAGCTCTGGGGCCTGATGCAACTGCACTCGGACAGGTCTATTGGTACACTTTGGAAGGCCGAGACCCCAAAACGGGAAAGCCGACTGGTGGATGGGATCCACAAGAATTAAGAACCATCCAAGATTTCTATGTACGGTACTATCTCACTGCGGCCAGCGGCGTTTCAGAAGTAGCCTCCATTGGTGGTTTTTTAAAGGAATATCAAGTCGAGATCGATCCGGATGCCATGAAGGCCAACAATGTCAATGTGGCCATGATCATGAATGCCGTTAAGGAAAGTAATCTTGATATTGGTGCCAGAACACTTGAAATCAACAGGGCAGAATATCTCGTAAGGGGATTGGGCTATATCAAGACCCTTCAAGACATCGAGGAGAGTGTAGTGACGGTTAGGGACAATGTTCCCATACGGATCAAGGATGTTGCCAAAGTACAGTTTGGCCCAGCTACCCGACGCGGTGGATTGGACAAAAGTGGTGTTGAGGCCGTGGGTGGCGTCGTTGTTGCGCGATATGGGGCCAACCCCCAGGCGGTCATCCAAAATCTGAAGCATAAAATTGAGGAAGTGGCCCCGGGTTTGCCCTCAAAGACTTTGGCCGATGGAACCGTGTCCAAAGTGACCATCGTGCCCTTTTATGATCGCTCTGGGCTGATTCAAGAAACACTGGGAACCCTTGAGATGGCCCTATCCCATGAGGTACTTATCAGTATACTAGTGGTCATCATTCTAGTGTTGAACCTAAGAGCATCGATTCTTATTTCCACCTTGTTGCCGGTGGGAGTATTGATGACGTTTATTCTTATGAAACTTCTAAATATTGATGCCAACATCGTGGCCCTTTCGGGTATAGCCATTGCCATCGGGGTCATGGTCGATGTTGGTATTGTCTTTACCGAGAACATTATACGTCATTTAGAAATGCCAGAAAATGAGGGTGTCCGGGGCAAAAAAATGGTACAGGTAATTTATGTTGCCGCAGTTGAGGTAGGAACGGCTATAGTTACGGCAATGGCGACCACCATTGTGAGCTTTCTGCCTGTTTTTGCCATGCAGGCATCCGAGGGCAAGCTGTTTAGGCCCTTGGCATGGACCAAGACCTTTGCGTTGGTATCCTCTTTGTTGATCGGTATTATGTTCATCCCCGCATTGGCACAGGTATTGTTTTCCATTCGATTTGACAAAAAACGTCTCAGCCGAATATTCAACATTGTGCTTATTAGTTTGGGTCTCATTTTCATGGTAGCCTATGGAAGTGTCATTGCCTTAGCGCTAGTGGGATATGGATTGAACAACCTTTTGACCATGGTGCCCGAGCGTAGCCTTTTTGATGATAGGGTAAAACTTCCATATTCCGACAAGATCGCCAATTATATCAATATTGGAATCACCATTTTGGTGGTCGTTTATTTCTTAACCATTGAATGGATGCCCCTCGGTGCGGCCAATTCAACTTTGGTCAATTTCATTTTTGTGATTTTCATCGTCGGGATCATTCTTGCGGTATTGATGACCATCGTATATTTTTATCCAAGGCTTTTGACATGGTGCCTGAACCATAAGTGGCAGTTTTTGGCCTTGCCCATACTCGCACTTTTGTTTGGTGCCACAATTTGGTTGGGCTTTGGTAAGGTGTTCGGCTTTATGCCCAATTTTGTTAAGGATACCAAGGCATGGGCAAGTATCGAAAACGCTTTTCCCGGAATTGGCAAGGAGTTCATGCCTGCTTTGAACGAGGGTTCCTTCCTGTTGATGCCAACGACCATGCCACATTCCGGAATCGAGGAGAACATCGAGGTGATCGGTACCATCGACAAGCACCTTAACTCGATACCCGAAGTGGCCTCGGCCGTGGGTAAATGGGGACGGGTGAATTCAGCGCTTGACCCCGCACCCATCTCCATGTATGAGAATACGATAAACTATGTTCCCGAGTACATTTTGGACGAGGATGGCCACCGTATGCGGTTTAAGGTGAACGATGACGAAGCATTCGTATTAAAGGATGGTTCTACTTATAAGTACGGTGAAGATGAGTATAGGAGGATTACCGAATCCGAGCTTATTGAAGACGAGGACGGTAAAAACTTCAGACAGTGGCGTGAGCATATCAAAAAACCAGATGATATCTGGAACGAGATTGTCAAGCACTCAAAATTTCCGGGGCTAACTTCAGCACCCAAGTTACAGCCCATTCAAACGCGTTTGATCATGCTTTCTACGGGTATGCGCGCCCCAATGGGCATAAAAGTCTTTGGCCCTACACTGGAGGTTATCGAAAAAGTCGGTTTTGAGCTTGAAAAAATCTTGCAGGAAGTACCCAGTGTGAACCCGGCCACAGTATTTGCCGACAGGGTTGTGGGCAAGCCCTACTTGGAAATCCGCCTTAATAGGCAGGCCATGTCACGGTACGGGTTGACCATTCAGGATATGCAGATGCAGCTATCGGTGGCTGTCGGGGGTAGGCAGTTATCGACAACGGTCGAAGGTAGGGAGCGGTTTCCGGTAAGGGTTCGATATGCACGTGAGTTCAGGGACAATCCTGATGATATGAAGAAAATCTTGATACCCACCCCGGCAGGACCTCAGGTAGAACTTGGTGAGCTTGCGGATATCGAGTATGTACGAGGGCCACAGGTCATCAAGAGCGAGGATACGTTTTTGACGGGCTATGTCATTTTTGATATGAAAGAAGGCTTTGCAGAAACCAATGTGGTGGAAGAGGCCCAAGAAGTAATCAAGGCCAAAATGGAGAGTGGTGAATTTCAGTTGCCGGCAGGTGTTACCTATAGGTTTACGGGCAATTATGAAAACCAGATCAGGGCTTCAAAGCGTCTTATGATTGTGGTGCCCATATCGCTCATCATCATCTTTTTGATCTTGTATTTCCAGTTCAAGAACATAGCCCCGTCCCTGATGGTGTTTTCAGGAATATTCGTGGCCTTTGCGGGTGGGTTCATTATGATTTGGCTGTACGGCCAGGATTGGTTTATGAACTTTAGCATCGCAGATGTTCATATGCGTGACCTCTTTCAATTGCACACGATTAACCTCAGTGTTGCGGTCTGGGTCGGATTCATTGCTCTTTTCGGTATTGCCACGGACGATGGGGTCATCATGGGTACCTACCTTATGCAGGTTTTTGATAAAGAAAAACCAAAGACCATCGAAGGTGTAAAAACCGCTGTTCTCCATGCTGGAACGAAAAGGGTACGGCCCGCAATGATGACGGCAGCTGTGACTATCATTGCACTTCTGCCAGTATTGACCGCCACTGGGAAAGGAGCTGATGTACTGGTTCCCATGGCCATCCCAACTTTTGGGGGAATGTTATTGCAGTTGATGACCATGTTCGTGGTACCCGTTTTGTACTGTATGTGGCGGGAAAGAAAATTAAAGAAACAATTAAAAGCTGGCACAGCATAAAGCTATGATGATGACAAAGACACTTAGAAATATCTTTCTCATTGGTTCATTGGCCCTTCTTGGCCCCTATCTTTTCGGACAGAAAGAGCTGAACCAATATCTAGAGATTGCGGCAGAGAACAATCCTGGTCTTCAGGTCAAGTTCAACGAGTATATGGCCGCCATGGAAAAAGTGCCCCAAGTGAAGTCATTACCGGATCCAACGGTTGCCTTCGGATACTTCATCCAGCCCGTCGAGACCAGGGTGGGGCCACAGGAATGGCGTTTCAATATGGCCCAAAGCTTTCCTTGGTTTGGCCTTTTAGGAGCCAAGGGCGATGTGGCCACAGAATTGGCCAATGCCAGATTCGAAGAATTTGAAAATGCAAAATCAAACTTGTTCTTCGAGGTCAAAACAGCCTATTACAACTACTATTATATAGAAAAGGCGATTGACATCACAAAAGAGAACATTGAGATTCTTGAAATTTTCAAGCGTTTATCAGTGGTCAAAATTGAGGCAGGCAGTGCTTCGATAGTCGATGAGTTGAGGGTTGAACTTGAACTGAATGACTTAGAAAACCAGTTGGCCCTCTTTGAGGACATACGGTATGCCCTTCAGGTCAAATTCAACAATTTGTTGAACCGCGAGGACCAAGTCCCCATCAATGTGCCCGAGACGCTTTGGCAAGAGGAAATTCCAACGGGTCAATTGAGCATCTTGGAAGAGATATACGCCTCTAACCATCAACTGAAGAGCATAGACCACAGACTGAATGCCTTTGTGAACCAAGAGACCGTAGCAAAGAAGGAAGGTTTGCCAAAGTTCAATATCGCTCTTAACTACACTGTTGTAGGCGAAAATCCTACCTCGATGGCCCTCGACAATGGCGATGACGCCTTTTTGTTTCCCTCAGTGGGCATTTCAATTCCAATATACAGAAAGAAATATAGGGCAATGGTAGAAGAGGCCAAGTATATGCAGGAAATGGAGACGTTCCGAAGGGAGGATACCAAGAATTCATTGAATACCATTTATGAGAATACCTCTAAAGATTTCAATGATGGCGATAGAAGGATTGCACTTAACAAAAAACAGTCAGAAATTGCCAAAAAAGTACTGGACATCCTTATCACTTCTTATTCTACCGATGCCAAGGATTTCGAAGAAGTATTACGCATAGAGCGACAACTGTTAAAATATCAATTAGCCCATCAAAAAGCTCTGACCGATAAAAATGCGGCGGTGGCCTTCATTGATTATTTATTGGGAAAATAAACTAAAAAAAGAAAGAACATGGAACTCATAAAAAAATATAAAAACTATCTAATTGCCCTAGGTATTTTGATATTGGGAATCTTAATAGGCAATCTTTCCTCAGGAGGTGATAATGCCCCGACCACCCACGAAGATGGGAAGCACGAATTTGTTCAAGACCCGGAAACCAAGATTTGGACTTGCTCAATGCACCCCCAGATAAAAATGGACAAACCGGGCAATTGCCCAATATGTGGTATGGAGTTGATCCCCCTTGAAGAAGGCTCAGATAATTCGTCCGAGAACATTGCCTCGAACGAGATCGTGATGACAGAAGAGGCCATTCAATTGGCCAATATTCAAACAACAGTGGTGCAAAAGGCCAATGCTGCTAAAACGATACATTTACTTGGCAGGGTCAAGCCCGATGAAAGAAAGCTGTTCTCTCAGGTATCACATATACCAGGCAGAATAGAAAGGCTATATGTCAATTTCACAGGTGACAGAGTTTACAAAGGGCAAAAAATTGTCAGAATATACTCTCCAGATTTAATAACTGCCCAGAAAGAGCTTTTTGAGGCTATCAAATCAAAGGATGTTTATCCGCAGTTGTACACGGCTTCCCGAAACAAACTAAAGCTTTGGAAGCTGTCTGATGCCCAAATCGAAGCTATTGAAAAATCAGGCAATGTACAGGAGCAGATAGACATTCTGGCCGATCATTCGGGTTATGTGATAAAGAGGAACGTTGAATTGGGGGATTATGTCATGGCAGGGCAAACGCTCTTTGAAATTGCGAACCTAAGTTCTGTCTGGGTGATGTTCGAAGCCTATGAATCAGATATTCCATGGATAAATATCAATGATAAGGTGACCTTCACGATAAGGGCCCTACCGGGAAAAACTTTTACGGGAAAGGTAACCTATGTAGATCCTTTTGTCTCACCTGAAACCAGAGTGGCCAAAGTAAGGGTTGAATTGAATAATCCTGATGGCAAACTATTGCCCGAAATGTACGCCAATGGAGTTATAGAAGCTAGATTGAAGAATGTACAAGATGCAATTGTAATACCAAAATCAGCTGTGCTATGGACAGGCAAGCGTGCCGTGGTCTATGTGAAGGTGCCCCATGAGAAAACCACCTCTTTTGTTTACAGGGAGGTTAAGCTCGGGCAAGACATGGGTGAGTTCTACATTGTCGATAGTGGATTGGAAGCTGGGGAGGTTGTGGCTACCAACGGAGTGTTCAGGATTGATGCCTCGGCCCAGTTGGTAGGACAAAAAAGCATGATGAACCCAGAAGGTGGTGTAGCCATGACCGGGCATAATCATGGTGGAATGGATATGGGCGAAAAAAAACAGATGGAAGATGAAATGAGGTCAAAAGAATCGATGGACCACTCCGAAATGCCCGATGACACAGACCACAGCCGTATGGAAAAAAGATTGGATGTGTCCAAAGCCTTCACCGGACAACTGGAAAAGGTCTTTGATAACTATCTAGGCCTAAAAGACGCCTTGGTGAAAGACAATGCCAATTCTGCCAAAAAACGGGCTGATGAATTGTTGGCTTCATTGAAAAAGGTCGATATGAAACTATTGACCGACCATGAAGCTCACAATCACTGGATGACCATTTCAAAGGAAATCAAGTCCTCTGGAGAAGCCATTGGTAAAACCTCTGATATCGAAAAGCAAAGGGGGCACTTTAAACATCTATCAGCCCATTTGTCAAAAGGTGTACGCCTGTTTGGTGTAAACAAGGAAGTATATGAGCAGTTCTGCCCAATGGCAGATAATAACCAAGGGGCTTATTGGCTGAGTTTGGAAGAGGAAATCAAGAATCCCTATATGGGCAGTAAGATGTTGACCTGTGGCACAACAGAATCCACCATTGTTGAATGAAGAGCAAAAGCCATTGAATAAAAATTTAAGAAAAGAATATGAGCTTGAAGGAGATTAAAGCATACATAAGGGCTGAAAAACTGACGGAGGTAGCGAAATACCTGAAAAAAGACAACTTCTGTTGTTTTACGGTTTTTGAGGGAGAAGGTGTTGGGGATTATGTAGATCCTGACATGCAGTTTCCCAGTTTGAAGTTTCCGTTTTTGCACCAAGAGGTTGTAAAGATTGAAATAGTGTGCAATAGCAGGGATGTTGACAAAATCATCGCTGTTATTCGCGAACATGCAAGAACCGGTAAAAGTGGTGATGGCCTCATTTACGTGAGCAGCGTTGACTATAGCATAAAAATCCGTAACGGCGTGCATAGCAATGCCAAAAATTAGAGTAAGAACAAAAATTTACAAGAGAATGCGAATACTACTGTCCGGAATTTTGATTTTGACCTTATTGGGGTGTAAATCAGAAAATAAGAAAGCTGCGGCCGAAGAACCTGGTCAAATGGTCACCAATACGGTCAAAACCACTATGTCCGAAGACCCTAAAATTGGTTCTCAAGTGCCAAAAGAGCAGGTCTGTATGGTAAATGATGCCTATATGGGCAAATTGCAGATACCAGTTCCTGTCAATGGCAAAACCTATTATGGTTGTTGTCAAATGTGCGTTAAGACCTTGAACAACAATGATGAAGCTAGAACGGGCATAGATCCCTTTAGCAAACAGCGGGTAGATAAAACAGAGGCATTTATTGTGCTAATGGGCATGGACGGCAAAGTGGCCTACTTTGAATCAGAGGATAATTTTATAAAGTTCAAAGAAGCTAGTCGAATGAACCATTAGGACAAGTCTCTATAGCGAACCGGATTTTTTTTGATTATCAGCTTCCTTCAACAAAAGGAAAAATAATAGCGAAATTAATTTCAAAAAGGATTAGAAAAGAACACAAATCATGAAATGATGGAAATGTACTGGTGGGCCTTGGGTGTTGGTATCCTCGTGTTCATGATATCATTGGTCGTGGGCAGGTTCAAAGGATGGTTAAACCGTTCCGAGTGATGAAAAGCCTTTGATTGGAAAGATGGGGTGTCCAACCCCAAGGTTATATTACGAACAGTGAAAGTAAATGAGACAACTTCAATGTAAATCAAACCAATAGAGATACAAACGAAGAGGTAATATGAGATAATTATGAATTTGAAAAATTGAAATGAAAAATATGTTAAGGAATATTACAATATTACTGGGACTCCTCATTTCAAGCTCGGGTATTATTGCCCAAGTAGGAACCAATGGACAGGATAGAAATGAAGAAGGGCGCCCCGTAAAGGAATACAATCTTACCATTGAAAAGAATAAAATGACACTCGGTGGGGTCACAGCCAATGCAATGACCATCAATGGCAGTATTCCCGGACCAGTTTTGGAATTTGTTGAAGGTGACCTTGCCATAATCAATGTCACCAATAAGATGGATGTGGAAACCTCAGTGCATTGGCACGGTTTGATACTTCCCAATTTTTATGACGGGGTCCCTTACCTAACGACACCCCCCATTGAACCAGGCACAACTTTTCAATACAGAATCCCAATCAATCAGTCTGGAACCTATTGGTACCATTCGCATACGATGCTACAGGAGCAAAAAGGGGTCTATGGATCTATAATCATTCATCCCAAAGAAAAAACCTTGGAATATGATAAAGATTTAGTCGTGGTTTTATCAGATTGGACGAACGAAAAACCGATGAACATATTGCGCAACCTAAAAAGAGGTAACGAATGGTATCAGGTTAAAAAAGGTACGGCGGTTCCATTGGGGAGGGTCATTAAAGAAGGTGCCTTTGGAGCTCAGCTCAAGTTTTGGAGGGACCGTATGGAAGGAGCCGATATAGCCGATATCTATTATCCTGCATTTCTGACCAATGGAAAGTCGTTAGCGGAATATCCAGAATTCAAGCCAGGCGAAAAAGTGCGGCTTCGCTTTATCAATGCATCCGCTTCTACCTATTATTGGTTGGACTTTGGCGGTGGCAACCCGATGGTCGTTGCGGGCGACGGTATCGATGTGGAACCTGTAGCAAAAAGCCGTTTCCTCTTTGGTGTTGCCGAGACGTATGATGTTATCGTTACCATTCCCGAAGGTACTTTAGAAGTTACCGCCACCGCTCAGGACGGTTCTGGAAGCACTTCCTTGCGCTTGGGTAATGGAACCTTATACCCAGCCGAAAGAATTGGCAGGCCTGATAAAGTGGAAATGATGAAGCAAATGGCCAAAATGGATATGAAAATGGGAGCCCCTGCAATGGTAGGTAACAAAAAGAAAAAAACACCTGAATACCTGAAGGAGAATTATGGGATGAAAATGGATATGAAGGACGGAAAAATGAATATGAACGATGGCAAAATGGGTAATCAAATGGATATGAAGGCAAACGACCATATGGGTCACGATATGTCTATGATGCAGAAGGATACCGTATCCTTTGATTACAGCACGCGTAAAACCTATTTCAACTATGATTTCTTGAAGGCGAAAGAAGAGACCGAGTTCAATAAAGATATACCGGTAAATGAAATGCTGCTTAATTTGACAGGAAATATGCAACGTTACATCTGGAGTATGAACGGTGTGCCACTATCCGAAACCGATAAGATTAAAATCAAAGGGGGTGAAGTAACCCGTATTACGCTAAACAACCTAACGATGATGCACCATCCGATGCACTTGCACGGACATTACTTTAGGGTCATCAACGAAAATGGTGAGCGCTCGCCGTTAAAGCATACCGTTAATGTGCCACCGATGCAGAAAGTGGTCATCGAGTTTTATAACGAAGAGTATGGCGATTGGTTCTTTCATTGTCATATCCTGTACCATATGATTGGCGGTATGGCAAGGGTTTTTAGTTATGATACCCCAAGGGATGAAAGGATGAAGGATTTTCCTGTTCAAAAACTGATTGACGAAACAGACCATTACTATTCCTGGGGATTGGCACGCTTGGGTTCAAATTTTAATGAACTCTTTCTCACCTCGAGCAACATACGCAATGAATTTGGATTGCGAGCAGAGTTTGATTACGACCAAAACCTTGAAGCTGAAATCAACTATAACAGGTACTTGAATGACTGGGTGCGTCTCTATGTAGGCATTAACACCGAAACCGAAATACCTGATTCGTACGATGAGTTCAATACTGTTGGACTGGTTGGGGTTAAATACTTTACACCTTATAGGTTCAATGTGGATGTGAGTGTGGACCATCAACTGCGCCCAAGAATACGTCTGGATAGGGAGTTATTGATTTTCCCGAGAATATTTCTGGAAGGGGAGTATGAGTATAGGATTGATTTTGGATGGGTCAATGATATTGAAGAGGACAAGTCTTTTGAAAGCGAAACCCAATGGTTGGTCGGGGCCTCATACATCCTATCCCGAAATTTTTCAATACAAGCAAATTATAACAATCGATATGGCTGGGGAGGTGGCCTAATAGCCCGATTTTAGTTAGTATGGGACAGTACAAGAAAAATAGTCTGAGTTTAGTAGGTGCCATATCTCTGGGTACGGGGGTAATGATAGGTGCAGGAATTTTTGCGCTTTTGGGACAAGTCGCAGAATTATCTGGACAATGGTTTCCGTATGCGTTCTTACTGGGGGCCATCATTTCAGGTTTCAGTGCCTATACGTATGTGAAAATGTCAAATGCCTATCCTTCCGCGGGAGGCATCGCAATGTATCTTAAGAAAATATATGGCAAAAGTGCGCTGACCGCATCGGGCGCTTTGTTGATGGCCTTGTCCATGGTCATCAATGAAAGTCTTGTGGCCCGTACGTTCGGTTCCTACACGTTGCAGTTGTTCGATGTGGGAGTCAATAGTATCTGGGTGCCGATTTTGGGAGTCCTACTCTTGATAATTGCCTTTTTGGTTAACATTTCGGGCAACAATGTGATAGGTAAATCCTCATTGGTCATGGCCATTCTTAAAATAGGTGGGATAGCCATTTTTGCCATAGGAGGTCTCTGGGCCGCTGGTTTTTCCTTTTCAGAGGTAGTTCCGTCGGAAAGCCTTACCCAATACCCTATGACAAATTATTTAGGGGCATTGGCCCTATCTATCCTGGCCTACAAGGGCTTTACAACGATTACCAATAGTGGAGAGGAAATTGTTAAGCCCAACAAAAATGTCGGTAGGGCCATCGTCATTTCATTGTTGATTTGTACAGTGATCTATTTATTGGTGGCCTTTGCCGTCTCTTCCAACCTTTCCATTGATGAAATTATCAAAGCAAAGGATTATTCACTGGCCGAGGCATCCCGTCCAGCATTTGGTAGATACGGACTGTGGTTCACTGTGGGCATAGCCATTATTGCAACAATTTCAGGAATTATAGCCAGTATTTTTGCCGTTTCGAGAATGACGGCCATGTTGACCGAAAAAGAATTGATTCCCCACGAACATTTTGGAATGCCTGGCCGACTGCAAAAGCACATGCTGGTCTATACCGTAGTATTGGCACTGGCTCTGACCATTTTATTTGACCTTACAAGAATCGCCTCTCTGGGTGCCATCTTCTATTTGATAATGGACATCGGGATTCATTGGGGGGTATTGAAAAATCTAAGAAAAGACATTGGGGCCAGACCAGCAATCTTGATTGCCGCCATTTTTCTAGATGTTGTGGTTTTGGGTGCTTTTCTGTGGATAAAGGTCAAAAGTGACATCTTGGTAGTTATTGTGGCCGTAGTCATGATGCTACTGATTTACTTTGGAGAGAAGTGGTTTTTAAAGTCTAACAAAAACGAATAAAAAATGATGATGTGGGGTAATCGTATTGATCGTACTGGTATTCGGCGGTTCCCTTTATACGGGAAAAACCGTAACAAAACGAAAAGAAGTGAAAGCCCCTGGGATATTTTGGACCAACGGTTCGCCAAGGACGAAATATCCAAAGAAGAATACGAAGAACAAAAATGAACATTGAACTCTTAAAACCTGAAAACATGAACTATTATTTCAATAAAACCCTTAACGAAGACTTTGAAAAAGTTATCGAAAAGGTAACCGAAGAACTAAAAAGAGAAGGTTTTGGCATCTTGACAGAAATCGATGTGAAACAAACCTTGAAAAAGAAGTTGGACGTGGACTTCAGAAAATACAGAATATTGGGTGCCTGCAATCCACCCTATGCCCATGAAGCCCTGAAAGCGGAAGATAAAATTGGAACGATGTTGCCCTGCAACGTTATTGTTCAGCAAATCGAGGATGGCCGTATCGAGGTTGCGGCAGTAAACCCCATGGCATCCATGCAGGCTGTCGAAAATGAAAAACTGAATAAAATAGCAAAAGACATAACCGAAAAGTTGAGAAACGTCATAAATAATCTTTATTAATCTTAAATCAAATCATAATGAGAAAAGCAAATGTGAAAACTGGAATTTTGGCCATGGTAATCATCGCCCTAACGGCCACGTCTTGTAAAGACAAGAAAAAAGAGCAAGAAAGCGAAGAAGGCCACCACACCGAACAAATGGAAAAAGGTGGTCAGATGGATGGCACCATGGAGGACCATTCCCAAATGGATCATGACAACATGAGCCATGGTGAAATGACTATGATGTCGTCCGACATCGTAACCGACTACCTTACGCTCAAGAACGCCCTTGTATCTGACGATCAAGACGGGGCGGCAAAGGCTGGGGAAAAACTTGAGGGTAGCCTAAAAAGTTTTGATTCCAGCAAGTTTGCCGATGATCAGCAGGGTGAGTTGAACGACATCATTGAAGATGCCACCGAACACGCCCAGCATATCGCCAAGAGCGACATCGGCCATCAGCGTGAACATTTTGATGTTTTGAGCAAAGACATCATCGACCTTCTGGCCATCACAGGTTCAGATCGAACCCTTTATCAAGCCTATTGCCCAATGTACAACAAAAACAAAGGGGCACAGTGGCTAAGTGCTTCCAAAGAGATCAAGAATCCTTATTACGGCAGTAAGATGATGACCTGTGGGGAGGTACAGAAGGAAATAAACTAAATGAAAGCGCTAAAAATCATAGGAATCGTCCTTCTCGTTGGGCTTGTGATAATCCAGTTCTTTCCCACCAACCGCAACCAAAGCGACATGGTTCCGACCACCGATTTTATGCTGGTCAACAATGTTCCAACGGAAGTGGAAGAAATGGTCAAGACTTCCTGTTATGACTGCCACAGCAACAACACTGACTATCCGTGGTACAATAAGGTACAGCCAATAGCTTGGTTTTTGCAAGGTCATATAGAAGACGGGAAATCTGAACTGAACTTCAATGAGTGGGGCGATTACTCTGAGCGGCGCAAAAAGAGTAAGTTAAGGTCCATTGTCAGCCAAGTAGAAGAGGGTGAGATGCCCCTATTCTCTTATACCTTGATACATGGTGATGCAAAGTTGTCAGATGCAGAAAAAAAGACCTTGATCGGATTTATTACAAAACTAAAAGACAGTCTATAAAGTAAAGCAATGAATAGAATTAGAATGATATTGGCCTGTTTTCTTTTGGCAGGAGCTTCGATTTCAAGCGCCCAGCAGAAGATACAATTGAACCACGACCACAGTAAAATGGAAAAGAAACAGGTTTTAGTTGAATTCAGCGATGAAAATGTAGCTGAAGCCTATGAAAATTATGCGCATCTCAAAAATGACTTGGTCGGGTCCAACCCAGGCGATGCCAAGAAAGCAGCTATGATGTTGGGCAAAGCCCTTGCCAAAATTGAAGGAGTGGAAACAGCTTTGGCAGTTTCGACCCAAATTGCGGAAACTGATGATTTGCAATCACAACGGAAGACTTTTTCACAGTTGAGCGAAGCAATGGAACCCATTGTAAGGAGAAGCATAAAATCAGGCAAAATCTATAAGGACTTTTGCCCAATGGCATTCAATGAGGGGGCTTACTGGCTTTCCTCGATTGAAGATATCCGTAATCCGTATTATGGAGCGAGAATGTTGAATTGTGGAAAGGTTGAAGAAATTATCAAATAAGAACAGTAACTATCGGGGTAAGGGCATTGGAAATCGGTTAGTAGTGAGTGAGGTCCTTTCCCCAACAAGTATATCACGGCGTTTTAGTAAGTATGCACAAAGTATGAATTAAGCATGGAGGCATTGAGCATTGAAATTTTTATAGTTCCGTCCATTGTTCTCATTTTGGTGGTATTGGCCTATGTCTATTTTCAGAGGCAGGTGACCGATGTCAATGAATACAAAAGGTATGTGATTAACATAGCATTGACGGCCTTTATGTTTAACCTATTATGGGAAATTGCCCATGGGTTTTTATATGAAGGATTTCAATATGACATGAAACACATTGCATTCTGTGCCCTGGCAACGGTAGCAGATGTGCTCATGGTGCTATTGCTTTTTTTTGGCTTTGCCATCCTGTACAAGGATGTTTATTGGATACGGGAAATGAACATACAACGTTTGGCATTGTTGGTCGCAGTTGGAACAATAGGCGCCATTTTGGGTGAATTATGGCATACTGCACGGGGTGATTGGGCTTATGCACCCAATATGCCCTTGCTCCCCATCGTGAAAGTTGGGCTATCGCCTGTAGTACAGTTTGCGCTATTGCCTTGGCTGATATTTTCCGCCGTAGTGAAAAAAATGAAAAGCCCTAGGTAGCTATCGCATTGTAGGCATGAATGGTTGGTTAGTTAGTAAGCAATGTTGATGGCTGCCTAGGCAAAAATAAAAAGGACAAGCCCTGTTTTGGGAAGGGAAGGTTTTTGATTGATGGTTAGTGTATGCATCTCTTCCCTAAACAGGCACCATAAAATTCAAGATTTATGAAAAATTGTTGTGGCAACTGCACTGAAACAAAAGTTGGAAGCAGTTCTAAAATAAAAAAATGGGCCACCTATTCAATTTATGTTTTGGCCGCCCTGTTGTTTATGGTCGCCCTCATTTTCCAGATGCTTGGCATTGGATTTTAAATTGGACTTAAGCTATGGAGCACACTGAAAATATAACACATGGTAACGCATTTTACCGCCAATTATTTCTTAAGGCACTGCCCACCATTATTTTGGTTTCAATACTGGGGCTGATCGTAGTAGGGCTCCCGCAGATTATAGCCAAACCACTTTGGATCAAAGTGGTGGTGGTCTTGGCATTGATCAAATCATTTTTCATTGTAAGGCTGTCTTTCAACCAGCTTTCCAAAATTATTGGCCAAAGTCATTTGCTCAGCCATGTCTTGGTATTGTTCGGCTTGCTCATCACGCTTATTGTATTGTCTTTTGCTATGGATTATTTGTCAATTTATCTGTTTGATGGCCATAGCTTTAAGATTGGCCAGACAGATCTTGATTCGACAATGGCTCTATTTTTCGAATTTCTTTACTTCAGCTTGATAACCTTTTCATCAGTTGGTTACGGTGATGTAGTACCGCTTTCTTTTGAAGGCAAATTTCTGGCAATGCTGGAGATAGTGTTGAGCTTCTTCGTACTGGTCTTCGGTATAGCCAATATCAATCGAATCCATGTCGGAGAAGAAAAAGATAGTAACAATCAAAACCAAAATAAATGAGAACACGGAAGTTTATGATCACGGCAGTCCTTACGTTCATATTCGTTGCATCGGCAACAGCGCAAAAAATGAGTATGTCGCAAGAGAAAGAGTCAATAATAAAGATTATGAAGGCCTATAAAAGTGCTTTGGAAAACAAAACCACCGAAGGCACCTTTGAATTGTTCTCGGTTGATTCAGAAGTGTACGAGCAAGGTGGCATTGAAGGCACCTATGCCAATTATATTGAGCATCATCTAGGGCCCGAACTGTCACATTTCAACCGATTTGAATTCTCCGACTATACCATTCAAGTCGAGGTAGGTCTTCCTTATGCCTTTACTACGGAAACGTACACCTATACCATAGAGCTGCAATCTGAAAAAGGCGCATCGCCCCGTATTATTAACAGAAAAGGGGTGGCCACCTCAATCCTTAAAAAAATAGATGGAAAATGGAAAATAATAAAAACCCATTCATCTTCAAGAAATACGAAGTAACAACCGATGAGTAGATATATTTCAATTAGTATAGTGTTCGGTCTTCTTCTTATTACCAGTTGTAAAGAGAAGAAAACCGAGCCATTGCCAGAACAGCCAAAAGAAACAACAACACCCGAACCACCAAAAAAAGTATTGAGCCCCCATACTTCAACAATGACAATGATAGGTGATGCTCACATACACATAGACTATTCATCACCAGGGGTTAGGGATAGAATTATTTTTGGCGGTTTATTGGCTTATGACCAAGTCTGGCAGGCAGGAGCGCATATGGCTACTTGGATTGAAACAAACAAAGATTTGGTAATCAACAACAAAATACTTCCGGCCGGGAAATATGGGTTTTTTACGATTCCGTCAAAAGAAGAATGGACCATCGTTTTCAATTCCAATTGGAACCAACACGGAAAAGATGAGTATGATGAGAAGGAAGATGTTGTTCGTTTTAAGGTAAGACCCGTGATTTCAGATGAAGTAACCGAACATCTTGAATATCAAATCAACAAGGTTAATGAAAAAGAAGGTACAATTTCATTGAGTTGGGAGAAAGTATCTATAAAATTCAACTTTAAGGTAAATCAATAATATGGTAAATAGGCACTCAGCCCTGAAAATAAGAAAAGTACATCGGTATCTTGGAATTTTCTTAGGAATCCAGTTTCTGATGTGGACCATCAGCGGAATATATTTTAGCTGGACGGACATTGACGAGATACATGGAGACCATTTCAAAAAGGAGAAAGTAAGCCAAACCGGATTCAGCAACCTGTTGGGCACACAAAGTCTCCAACTACAGGATCCAATAGAATCATTGCGGTTGTTGGAAATTGCTGGAGAACCCTATTATTGGATCAATGAAGCCCAACTATACAATGCAAAAACTGGAGAATTAAAAACAAAGGTCACGGAACAAGAGGCCTTACAGGTTGCGGAAAGATATATGCTACCTGAGTTGAAAGTGTCGGATATCCAAGTGATAAACACAGTAAGCGACCACCACGAGTATAGGGGCAGGCCCTTGCCCGCATACGAAATCTCGTACAATACCCCACAGAACCTAAAGGCTTATGTAGCGGTTGAAAATGGTGCGTTTCAAACGGTTCGACACCGCAATTGGCGCTGGTTCGATTTTCTCTGGATGACCCACACCATGGATTATGATACAAGGGACAATTTCAATACGTTATTGCTTCGAAGCTTTTCACTTTTGGGGCTGATAACCGTGCTCAGTGGATTCTTGTTATGGTTTATTAGTTCCCCTACGGTAAGAAGATTAAAGAAGGTAAGAAAAGTTGATTGATGTATGGACGAAGATTAACCAGATTGCACTGAAAAACCAAAGTTTTTAAAAAGGAAAATTCTTAAAGATGAAAGATAAGGGGCAGGATAAGAAAAAAGAGCAGGAATTGTTGCCTTCGGAAAGAGTTTCATGGCACAAGGAAGGCCTGTATGTTTTTATCTCAATTTTAATACTGTTTGCCGTACACATATTGGTTACGCTTATTCTAGGTGCCCTGTTAGGAAAGTAAACATTCCAGAATTATGATGGTGGGCTATGGCCATAGCCTACCCTGATGAATCATTGCAGATGGAATAGTTCAGAAATGATTGCTAAAATTTTTTGATGATGAGTGAGATTCGGAGGAGAAGAAGAAAGGAAGAAAGGAATCTAAAAAAAGTCAAACCAAATCCTGAAAAAGAAAGAAAGGACAGGAGGATAAAAATATATGGTATTTTGGCCTTGGTGTTGTTCTTTATTTTAGCACTAATTGCTATTTTCTTTAAAGCGATATGGGAGTTCAGAGCTAAATATGGCGCCTAATTTTTATGTTGTGAAAACAGTATTGTATATAAAAAATATGGTTTGCCCACGGTGTATTATGGCAGTAGAAGGTATTCTGGACAAAATGGGGATTCCGTACACAACCGTTTCTTTGGGTGAAATAACCTTAAAAGAGGAGCTTATGGGTGAAATCAAAGAAGATTTAAACCATAGACTTGAAAAAGTAGGTTTTACCATTATCAATGATCGCAAAAGCCAGCTCATCGAACAGATGAAAAATTTGGTAATAGAAAAGGTTCATGGTTCTAAATCATTGGAAGGGGTCAAATGGCCCGAATACATTGCCAATGTGCTGAATCTAGATTATAAATATTTAAGCTCCTTATTCTCATCAGTCGAGAGCATCACCTTTGAGCAATATATCATCCATCAAAAGATTGAAAAGGTCAAAGAACTGCTTGTTTATGATGAAGTCAACCTTAAAGAAATAGCCTATCAGTTAGACTATAGTAGTATAGCCTATTTGAGCAACCAATTTAAAAAAGTGACCGGAATGACACCTACCCAATTTAAGAAAGGTGCCATTCAAAATAGAAAATCTTTAGATGATATTTAATTTCTACCATTAGGGCCGCAATAACCTCTAAAGACAGCCATTACCCCATTTGCTCTGAATAAATAGCGTTATTATCAAATGGGTCAAGGTTCGTCTTTTTACGAACAACAGGCATTTGTAAAAAGCATTATTTTCAATCCAACTATTTGAAACCACCTTTAGGAGCAAAGACTACAATTAATAAACCATAGCATGAAAAGAACATACGAAATAAAGGGAATGACCTGTAACGGCTGTAGAGGGCATGTCGAAGACACACTTTTAAATGTAGCGGGAGTGGCCGATGTATCGGTCGATTTAAAAAATACGGCAGCGACCGTAGAGTCACAATTTGAAGTGCCGCTGGAAAATTTACAAAAAGCTTTGGAAAATAACGGAGGACAATATAAAATACAACCCAAAAATAAAGTCGGTCAAACCTGATATGGGATAGTTTAGAAGAGATTAACGGTCAGGCTAAAATAGTATGGGAACGATGCAATAATCGAAAGTCAACGAATAATCACAATAACCAGATAAAATATTCACAATGGAAGAAAATCAAAAGAAACACGATAATTATTTAAAGTTTTTTGCAATGGTTGGCACCTCAATGGTCGCCATGTTTTTTTTAATGTACACACACTCCTACCAGATCATTGACCATTTTTGGTACAGTGAGACCCGTTTTTTTATGACACTGATCATGGGCGGATCGATGGTCATTATTATGTTGCTCTATATGCTGCAAATGTATAAGGACCGAAAAAAGAATGCTTTGGTTTTAGGTTTGGGTGTTTTATTGATTGCAGGTGGAATATGGCTGGTCCGAAGTCAGGTTACAGTTTCTGGGGTTGACTATATGGAGGGTATGATTCCCCATCACTCCATTGCTATTTTGACGAGTAAGCGTTCTCAAATAAAGGATGTCAGGGTACGGGAGCTTGCCGATGAAATCATTAAAGCGCAACGTAGGGAAATAATGGAAATGCAGTGGTTAATCAATGATATCAAGGAAAATGGAATAGTGGAAACCGAAGCAGAGAAAGAAAAGCGGCCTATTCCCAAGTTTGAAGGATCTCTTACGGAGGAAACAAAGAATCTGAACGATTAAGAGAAGATAAGACCTGTATGGATTGTAATACTAAAGGTTTTCTAAAAATTATTTGTTCTCACTATTCGATAGGAATTTGATATTGGAGAACTTTTTTCGAACGTGTTTCCTAATTAAAAAAGGTCGATTGTTAGTTTAGAAAAGATCTTCGATGCATAATGACTGCTTGGTACTTCAGAAAATTCTACAACTCTTTCAGCAAATAACGTAACTGCTTTCCCAAGTTCTATTCCGAAATTTGTGTTATAAAAAATAAAGCAGCGGATGGAAACGACCAATATATTAGACACCAAACCCAAAGAACAAAAAACAGGAACAAAAAAATCCTTTCCAGTTACTGGGATGACTTGTGCCGCCTGTGCCAGTAGTGTGGAGTCGATTCTTTCCCATACCGATGGTGTAAACAAGGCCACCGTTAATTTTGCCAGCAATTCCGTGTTGGTAGATTATGATGCAAGTGTTTCCGAAGAAAAACTACAAAACGCGCTGCGTGAAGTGGGCTATGATATCATTATCGATGCCGAAGACCCAGCAGAAGCACAACAAGAGCTTCAGCAAAAGCATTACCAAGATATAAAATACCGTACCATTTGGTCAGCAATTTTAACGTTGCCCATCTTCATACTTGGAATGTTCTTTATGCAATGGGAACCTGGGAAATGGGTGTCATTGGTATTGACTATTCCTGTTTTATTTTGGTTCGGGCGTAGTTTTTTTATCAATGCCTTTAAACAAGCACGGTTCGCTAAGGCCAATATGGATACATTGGTCGCTTTGAGTACGGGTATGGCCTTTCTGTTCAGTGTTTTCAATACCCTTTTTCCAGAGTTTTGGCTAAGCCGTGGTATTGAACCGCACGTCTATTACGAAGCGGCCACGGTCATCATTACCTTTATTTCCCTTGGAAAATTATTGGAGGAAAGGGCAAAATCGAACACTTCATCCGCAATAAAGAAACTGATGGGATTACAGCCCAAAACGTTGAAGATTATTGAGGACGGTGAAGAAAAGGAGATTCCGATTTCCGAAGTTCAGGTTGGGCAGACCATCTTGGTGCGACCTGGTGAGAAAATTCCTGTGGATGGTGAAGTTTCAAAAGGGAGCTCCTATGTAGATGAAAGTATGATTACGGGTGAACCTGTTCCAGTACAAAAATCCAAAGAAGCGAAAGTGTTTGCTGGTACTGTTAATCAAAAGGGGAGTTTTCAATTTACGGCTGAGAAAGTTGGTGGCGAAACCCTGCTTTCCCAAATCATAAAAATGGTACAGGAAGCGCAGGGCAGCAAAGCCCCGGTACAAAAATTGGTGGATAAGATCGCTGGAATATTTGTTCCCATCGTATTGGCCATTTCGATTATCACCTTTATTGTTTGGATGTTCGTCGGTGGCGACAACGCATTTTCCCAAGCCTTACTAACCTCGGTAGC
>CEVF01154726.1_pt1 | contig 21553 bp, 19 predicted proteins | sample 356441 | NCBI WGS metagenome assembly CEVF01 (sample SAMEA2622765, study PRJEB7988) | marine metagenome | biome: marine biome (ENVO:00000447); feature: surface water layer (ENVO:00002042); material: "saline water (ENVO:00002010), including plankton (ENVO:xxxxxxxx)" | depth 5 m | reverse complement strand
AAAAGAAGAAAAGCGACTGAACTCAGCTTGGACGTCATGGCATCTCGTTTCAAAGCGGAATTATTTTGTTTTATCGTTTGGCGAATCGTTCGTTTCCATTTTTACTTGTTTTCCGTCGACGGAGAAAAAAACATTGCCTTTTTCATCTTTCATCTCGTAGGTCCAAACGAATGAGCCATCTTCGCCAAATTTCCAGGTGCCCGTTCCGGTACCCGATTTACCGTAGTCGGCACTGAGTATCATTTCCTGTTTGTCGGCATCCCAGGTGCCGACAGTCGGAACCGGCTGAACCTGCTCAGCAGCCTTGAATTCCCAGATGTAGTACTGCTTGTCGAGAGGGTTGTAGGTCATCAAGTTGATGACTTCCGTCTTTTTTCCATCCAATTTGTCGTCGTAAAATCCCTTCCCCATCAGATAATTGTGCTTCAGGGCCCATCCGATTTTCTCCTCACCCTCAAAGGTCATCGCTTTGGGCACTTTCACATTCACCGTTGCCTTCCAGCTTCCGACGCGTTTGGCCAGAATGCCATGCGGATCTTTTTCCGCCATCACATACGCCGGAAATGCGAGATTCAATAAGCTGAAAAAGATCGCAGCGAATAAAAACAAATGCGAACGCATGACGGACCTCTTTGGATTTTATAGGATTCGAGTAACACTCGACTAGATTTGATAGTTTGGCAGCCGATCGCTGTGTGACGCGTTTTAAATTTTAAGTGTTGCGAAGTTTAGGTAGGTCAAAGTTTATCCTGCGTTTCGTATTTTCACAAGGATTGACTATTTTCTCGACGTCGCGAATGCTGCATCTCGAGGGAGCAATGCGTGCATACGGCATTGCGCAAACTATCCCACCACTCGCCGGAGAAATCGATCCCACTTTTTATCGTTTACACGGAATACGATAGCAATTTGAAAGGCCGCCAGACGGCGGGAAAGAAGTGGAGCGGAGGAGAGTCGAACTCCCGACCTCTGCATTGCGAACGCAGCGCTCTCCCAACTGAGCTACCGCCCCAAAAAATTTGCAAAAATGGAAACGTATGTCGGTACTCCGGAATTTGCGCGGCTAGGAGTGACTCGTGATTTGCCGGAACGGGATATCTTGCCGCCCAACACATATCAGCAACTATTTTACAGGTAAAAATCCTCAAGGGTAGACGGCAATATAATGGAGATAAATCTTTTCGCAGTGCGGCGAAAGCCGAAATAAGCGGCGAGAGGATCATCGGTTTGCAGGCCCCCTGCCGAACTCGAAAATTTGAGATAGAGGAATTGGATACGCGGAAGATCAAGTTGTCGATCTGCATATTTGTGCGGAAGAATTTGACACCCGAGTCACCACATTGCAGCGGAAGCAGCACAGTGGATAACCCGTTTTGCTTGGGCCGGAGAGTTCGTGGCTCAGGCCTTGATGTCAGTGCCAGCACAAATGGCCAGCAAAAACGGGTAGGTCAAAAGATTTGACTATCGCAGGGTGTGAATCATGGTCCGGCCCAAGTCCGCCCCCCATTTTTTCTTCCATTAAGGTGGCCCTCCCTTTTCAATGATCCGAACGATTTGATGGGTAATTCCCATGCGTAGAACTTCCTGTTGTCGACAGGTTCTCTTTGTGTTACTTATCCATCTTCCCATTCGCAGTCGAGCGTTGTTTACGGCGGTCTTGGTACGATGATCATCGATCAATTCAATACCACGCTCTCGGGCGGCGCTGCAATCGCCGCGCGGAGATTGCATCATGCGCTGCTCAAATCCGGCAATACGAGTCGCTTCTGGTATCTCGACCATCGAAGACAGAGCTTCAACGGTGACGAGAGCTACACATCAGCGGGGCAGCTCTGGCGTGGTCGGCATCATACCGTCTTTTCAGGTCTGCGAAAGCAAATCCATAAACTGAAAGTCCGTTACGCCTTGCGCGGTAGGCCGAGTGGTCTAGAAATATTTAGCTCGTCGCGAGCGTATCCCCCAACGCAAGTCGATATAAATAAAATCGAGTCCGACATCATACATTTGCACTGGATTGTCAAACTCATTGATTACCCCTCTTTCTTTGGGTCCATTCCCGATGAGTTGCCAATCGTCTGGACACTGCACGATATGAATCCGTTTACAGGCGGATGTCATCATGCGGATGCGTGTCAAAAATTTACCTCCATTTGTCAAAATTGTCCGCAACTTGGACGGTCCAGTGTGCAAGATCTGTCGCGGCAAACGTATGAAATAAAGAAAAAAGCCTTTGAGCGGAAAAATATTCACATTGTCACGCCCAGCCGTTGGCTCGAGTCGCAGGTGAGAGAGAGTTCCCTACTGGGATCGGCTACGAGTATTCAAACTATACACAATGGACTCGACACCGAAATTTTTACCCCGCGAGATCGAGTGAGGGCCCGAAAGCGTTTTGGTCTCGGCCAGAGCGATTTTGTGATCGGCTGCGCCGCCGCGCACCTCACCAACGTACGCAAAGGGTTTCGCGAATTTTTGGATGCGTACGCTCGTCTCCGCCACCGCAAGCAATGTGTCGCTCTCGCGATGGGGGAAGGGGAAACGCCAATGCATGAAAGTGGGGTTTTACTGCAGACAACCGGATACCTGGAAAAACCATCTGATGTCGCTGATTTTTACTCCGCACTTGATGCATTCGTCATCACGTCCAAAGCGGAGAATATGCCGCAAACTGTCGTTGAGGCCATGGCGTGCGGCGTGCCGACCGTCGGCTTTGCGGTGGGCGGTATTCCGGAAATCGTGCAGCCCGGCCGCACGGGGCTCCTCAGTACAGTTGGAGACTGCCAGGGGATCGCGAACGATATCGACTCGTTGATCGAATGGCCTGAGAGACGAAGACAGATGGGGGCAGAATCTCGCAAACTTGCCGTGCAGGAATTCGACGAACGGAAGCAACTACAGAAGTACCTTGAACTTTATCGGCAAGCCAGTAATCGCGAGGTAAACGCAGCGCCACGAGGTACTGCGATGGTTGCCTGAGCGCATTTTGAGGTATCTAGATAGCGCGGCAGTGGAAAATTGAATCCCCCGATCACTTCAGGCAGCTTTCGCTCGCCTCGAAACCAACAAACGGGCGATTCCGAGATTGCTGAAAGATAACGGTGCGATTCGAAATGCATTCCACGCGTGTTTCTGCGCAACAGCCCGGTTGCCACTTCGCCAAGCCATCCTCGCCCATGATCGATAAGTTCTCTCGACGGTTGGGATCGGCGAGCGAGGCAATTGAAAATCTACCGGCAGCGATTCGTTATTTCGTTCATACGCTTCGCGGACGGCACGCTCCGCAGATTTCAGCTGCAGGTCGCGTTGCTGCGATGTGATCGATTTCGGGTGCAGTCGATACTGTAACAAGGCACCAGGAAAGTTGGCAAGTTTGCCAACTTCCGCAAGCCTCAACCAAAGGTCTAGATCTTGTGCACATGTATAAGATTCCTCATAGCCGCCGACAGCAAAAACAGCATCTCGGCGCATCATGGCTGTCGGGTGCGGCACCGCTCCGATTCCCAATCGTAATTGCGCGACTATTGATTCATGAGTATGCGGAACCTCATTTTCTGTGAGCGGATCTCCGTCCGGATCAGTTAAGATGACGTGAGATCCCACCGCGACGCACTCCGGATGCGTTCTCAGATAATCGACCTGCATTGCGAGTCGATTCGGCATTGCAACATCATCGGCGTCCATCCTCGCAATCCATGCACCGTGCGATTGCCGAAGACCTGCGTTCAGGGCCCTCGTGAGACCTGTGTTTTGTTGACGTATCACACGAATTCGAGAGTCGTAAGATTCGTACTCCTGAAGCATTCTCTGCGATCCGTCATCGGATCCATCGTCGATGATAATAAACTCAAAATCAGCGAATGACTGAGCGAGAATACTATCGACCGCTGCGGCAAGGTAATGCGATGCATTGAATACCGACATCACTACGCTGATGGCTGGAAATTGCAACAAATCGAATCCTGTTTTCTATGCTACCTGCTCTTGTTTACCGACATCACACGGATGAGACTCAAGCCACAGACCCAGACAGAGTAGATTCCAAGTGACTTGGGGTTTTTTTTCACATTGCCTCGCAATCACAGCCGCCCCAGGTAATAACTCAAGTAGTGGGCTTTGAGGGTGGAAAACTCGATCACGTAATGTCCGAACATCCGGCCGCTGCAACCAGGATTGAATGGGTGCCCCAAATCCCTGTTTGTTACGTGCGCGTACGGGCTCGGGCCATAAATCAGCACAAGCCCGACGTAAGATACTCTTGAGTGGCGGGCCTGCAAATCGTAGTCGAGCTGGCAAACTCAAAACGAATTCGACGAGGTCCACATCCATAAAGGGACTTCGGGTTTCCAATCCGTGCGCCATTGCGGCCCGATCAACTTTAACGAAGATGTCACCAGGTAGATAGCACCGCAAATCAAAGTCGGTTGCTCGATCAATGCCGTAGATTGAATCGTTCGGCCGATAGCTTTTACTGAGCAAGTCCTCCGCCGATTCCCTTTTTGAACCGCCCCAAAGACTTGCTCGATGATCGGCAGAAATCACCGACAGGGCAGCAAGGTGGCGATCCCATAAATCCGGAAAGCAATTTTTAGCCCGAATATCTTTAAATCTGGTTGAGGCGTGACGACGCCATGGACCCAAGGGTAGGCACGACAACAATCGATACCATTCCGTGCTTAAAACCGATGACGACGGCATCGATTCCTGACGCTGAAGAGGTGAGTACCAGTCGTACCCACCGAAAAGCTCATCGCCTCCATCCCCTGACAGCACGACTTTTACATGCTCGCCGGCGAACTGCGAAATTAAATAGGTCGGTATGTTCGATGAATCTCCGAATGGCTCATCGTATACACGGGCCATCTGCAAAAGTGTCTCGCCCACTGGAATATCCATCTGCATCGCATGGTGCTCTGTCCGATACTGCTGGGCGACCGCTTCTGCATATGGAAGCTCGTTGATCAGATCGCCGAATCCTACAGAGAATGTTTTGATTGGTGCGGTCGCTTGTCCTGCCATCAATCCGACGATCGTTGCGGAGTCGAGTCCTCCGCTCAAAAAAGCGCCCACCGGCGTATCGGCTACCATTTGTCTTTCGACTGCCTGTGTCGTGAGTCGCCGAACCTCACCCACTGCTTCGCATTGGTCGATCGGGTTGGTCGACAGTCGGGGTTGCCAGTAGGACCACTGATGTACCGCACCAGACTGCCACTCTAAGGCGTGGCCTGGAGGAAGTGCATGAATATTTTGATAGATTGTCCGATCCGGGGGCACGTAAATTAAAGCGAGATAAGCGTCCACCGAGGCAGGATCGAGCATCGGACGCACCAACTCAGATTTTAAAATTGCCTTTATTTCAGACCCGATGATCAGTTCGCCCGCGGGGCCTTGCGCCCAGAATAGTGGCTTTTCTCCTAATCGATCGCGGGCTGCAAAAAGCGAGGATTGCTTTTCATCCCAAATTGCAAACGCAAACTGACCATTTAGCTTTTCAACCACCGCGGAGCCGTACTCTCGATATCCCAGGAGTAAAACTTCCGTGTCGGAGTGCGTGTGAAAATCAACACCTCGCGTCTGAAGTTCTCGACGCAGTTCCCGAAAGTTATATATTTCGCCGTTAAAAGTGACGCAGAATCGACGAGAATCATCCCACATCGGCTGTTGTCCGCCCACAGGATCGATCACCTGTAGTCGGCGGTGACCAAGGTGGCATTTTGACATCTGTACAACTCCGTCGGCATCCGGTCCGCGATGCGCAAGATCCTCTGTCATTTGCACGATTGGCCCTGCGTTAAGGCCCGGTCTGTTGGAGCAAATCGTCACAATGCCACACATTTAAAACGCCTCGCCGAGTGATTTTTCGTAAGAAGATCCTGATGCCAACGCAACAATATGATTTATGTTCTCACTCATAATTTTTGAGAGCGTCAGGGACTGGAAATCGAGATCGACAAATCGATATCCCATGTCTGACAATTCATTCACCGCCGATTCAGCACCCCGATGAATTTCGAGCAATACAGTTGGCCTCAGGCGAATCAGTTGCTCGCGCATGGCAGGAATCGCCTGCGATTCAGCACCTTCGATATCCATTTTCACAAAATCAAGTTGTTCGACATCGGAGAAGTAGTCTCCTAAAGAGATTCCCGGAACCGTGATTGAATCGCAATCCTGATGAAGCATAATACTCGACTCAAATGAAGACGGCCCGAGGTACAAAGCTACGTCTTCACAGCTTGTGGAGCCGACAGCTTTATTTTCAACAACCACGGTATTTTCATATGCATTTAGCTTCACGTTTGAACGGAGCAAGGCTGCATTTTCTGGGAAAGCTTCAAAGGCATACACCTTTCCTCGCGGCCCCACGATCTTTGCCATCAGCAGCGTGAAAAAACCAATGTGCGCACCAACGTCAGCACAGACCGCACCGGACTTCAAGAAACGGAGTGTCGCCTTACACACTCGATTTTCATATTGGTTTGCTAAATACTGATACTGCTCCTGCTTTCCAAAGATCATTCGGTGGTTTTCCAGGGGGCCGGAAAGAGACCATGCCGGGTTTGCCTGACTAATTCGCTTCCATTTTTGCGAAGCTGTTTGCAGCCCCAATATTCGCAGGAGCGAATAAACTGGCCGGTGGACACACCCAAGATAGGGTCGGTATGGACTATGCTGCGACACTCTTGGTAGCCCTATGCGGAAGGTTCAAAGACGTTGCAATTTTTTTTGCATAGGCAGCAATTGAGAACTCTTCTAAAAATCGTCTTCTGCCAGCTTGCGAAAATTTCCTGTGCAGTTCGGGTTCTTGGTCCATTCGACGGATAGCGGCCGCCAATGCCTGCACATCAGCCTCCGGAACAATCAACCCGGCTGGCCCGACAACTTCTGGTATGGAGCCACTGTCTGAGCCAACAATCGGTACCCCCATCGCCATCGCGTCGGCGAGAACCCCACCAAACTGCTCCTTCCATCTTGGCAAGGTCAATGATGGGAGCACGAGACAATCGACGGAATGATAAAACTGCCATAGTTTATCTTTTGGCAATAGACCCAGCGGAACGACACGATCGTGTAGTTTTTTTTCCCGGATCCAATCTGTAAGTAATTGATCCTGAGGCCCGCTTCCGGCGAGTACTACGCAACAATGATCGTGTAGATTCGCCAACGCATGAAGTAAAACCTTCCAGCCTTTCTCCTCGCAGATCCGTCCCGCAAAACCCACCACAAATCGTTTGTGTTCCAAATCGACGGGAATTTGTAGCTTCGATACAGATTCTGGGGGCCCTTCCATCCCGGCAACAAGAGTTCGCGCTGGCACCGTTTTTGGCATCCCAGCTTCTCGGACACCATCAATTGATGTCTGCGCCGTAGCGAGTAGACCATTAAGCCGAGGCCATAATCGCCTACATTCAAACTTTTTTTTCCAGGACCCATCCTTGAAAATATTTTCGCACACCGAACAAACGATGTTAACGCAGTCATTGTTCCTAAAATATTTAAGGGTTGACAGAGTCAACGCGTCGGTCGGTTCTTGTTGAATCCAGATCGAATCCGGATTGATCCGCTCTAATGTTTTCTTGAACCACGCTTTTTGTTTCCTTCGCCCCACCACGGGAACATGGAAAATCTGTGGACTGCAGGCCTCTTTTTTTGCTTCCTCAGGTCCGATCCAACCGAGTTGCTTGTGGACATCTGGTAGTGTTGGCGGCGATTCAGAAATAATGCTCCCCTCGACATTGTAAGACCCGCAAATTTCAACAAATGCTTTCCAGTGCGGGGGATAAAAAGCATATTTACTCACCAGCAGAAAACGCTTCATAAAATCACTTTCAAACAATGTGTATCGTTGTTCTACTCGATCGCCGATACATGCCACGATCTGTGTATACGTGCCATGCGAATCTCTGATCAGCCAGCAACCTTGATTGCTGTGCCGGGTAGCCCCATAGTTTCAAATACGGTCTCAAATCTTTGTTTCCAAGTATGCTCGGTGCGTGCCCGCCTTAAACCTGCTTGCCTGATTTCTTCACGCTTTTTTGGATGCGCGAGGTAATATTTGACTTTGTCGACTAATTCCTCTGTGTCATGCCAAAAAACTATCTCCCGATCCGGTTCGAAAAAATCGGCCAGTTCATCAAATGCCTCCACGAGATAGAACGCTCCGCTCATCGTCGCTTCAAAATCACGCAGGCGAACCTGTTGGATGCGAGCTGCTGAACCTTGTGGTTTTTGATCAACTGCTGTAAAGCCTAAACTGATGCGACTCCGACTGTACATCTCAATCAGTTGCTGGTCGCTGAGTGGCGGCCCACACTGCGCGAGTGGGAGATCTGGGGAAGGCTGGCGGTTTCGAAGTTTATTTTTGAGACGATTTCGGAGTCTTTTCAGCACCGTGCCACGCTGGGGTGGCTGATTCCAAAACGGTCCCCATGCATGAACCTCGACGCCGCTTTGGTGGAGCTTTGCCAAATGCATGGGTCGGGTTCCATATTTCTGGCCGACAAAGGTCACATCAAAATCGTGCGGTCGATTGAAAGGTTTGTAAATTCGAGGATTCGCAGCCTCCTGACAGTAAAGGGGATTAGCACCTACTCTTCGATAATCCTCCAAGCGATCCCGCTCCGGCACGAGGCAGACATCATAAGCAGGGGCGATTTCTTCAATGAGATTAAATTGGTACGAGGCGTTGCAGTACCAGTTCACAGTGGGTATTCCAAGGCGGCCAATTTCGCGAATAGCGTCTGGTTCCACATAGGCTGAGTAAAAATAACTGAAAAACAAATCGATCGGTTGTCTAGCGTGTGCTCTCCGCACTTGATTTAAAAGTTTCTCCGAGAAGATCGGCCTATTGATGGCGATAAATTCTTTTTGAATTTTACAACTCGAATCCAAATTCAAATTAAAGGGCTCATAATCGATTTCAAATTCAACTAATTTATGCCCAAGATCTTTCAACGAATCATAAAGATTGGCCCGCCATAATTTCGTTGCGACTGTCTTGCGATCTAGGGCGTAGTCGGGTGCGGCGTAAAAAATATGCATAAGATCAAACGTTTTCTAATTCGGCGAATCGTGTTTTTTCCGGGGAGAGTTCTCCGCAAAACGGTTCAAATCTTCCGGACATTTGTTTCGTCATTACCCAATTCAGGGATGGGTAATTTTGTCCATTAATCGATCTCAAGCTCTGAGGCGGATTTTGCACTGGAAAGACTTGGCGCATGAACGGCAGCATAAATTACGTTGTCATTTTTAAAACCGTAAATTGGTCGCAATCTCTTGATCAAAATGATGGCCCAGATTTTTTTGACTGCAAATCTGAGCCATTTCACACCGCTAAGCAAACCGGTTTCGGCTGCATTTTTCAATGTTGTATTCGACAACGCGCGATGCTGTCACGAGAGATTTGCCGAGCAAGAATTCGTTGCGTCGGATGACGAGGTGTCGAATAGCTTTGCCCGACGAATTTATCAATCTGCCGAGTCATATATCGCGTTACCCGCTAACTAGCAGCTTGGAAGAGTATCAAGTACCGATTATGGTAGCAACGCTAATCGGGGCAATCTATCGTAAGCATGCAAGGCTAGCAAACACGGAGCCGGCAGCAGTGAGGGAACAATTTCCAAAGATTCTGGAGCGACCGGCATGATCCGCGACTCCGGCGTTTTTTGCCACCAGGCTGAGTGCCACGGTTCGCTAGCGGCCCAAACCACAACTGCGGAAGAAGTAGTCAAGATAAGCCTCGCGCCGCGCCGGTGGTGAGGCGGCTGGTTGTGTGGGACAAAGCGACGTGGCCTTCGTTGGGTCTTTACTTCGCATCGCGTTGATCAGCCCGCCGTAAGCGGCCGTCTGAAATCGAAGAGGACCCTTTCGGGCACTAATTTCAGCTCGCACACCGGGTACCAGTTGCTCTACTCCACAGCTAAAGGCCTGTTGAAAAAAACGCGACTGGCTCAGGCCACCTGTCAATACGAACCGTTTCACTGGTCCGGCCTCGGGAGCCTCGGCTATCATTTTCGAGGCAAGTTGCAAAAGCTCAAACATGATCGATGCTTGCACGCTCGCGGCCCGCTCGCCGACTGAGAGAGATCGCCAGTTCGGAGGCCCTTGTCCGCCGTCGATCCCCGGGAAAATGCGGTGGAGCATGGCGAGGTCCGCCTTTGCAACCAAACGGTTCAGTTGATCAAGCTCTCCGGCATAATTTCTGGCATGATGATCCACAAACGCGTCATACCAGCTGCAGCAATCGGGCAGCATCATCAGCAGCATACGATCTTTGTAGAACTCAAAGCAGGCTGCCTCACCCGCTAATTCCGCTCTCGGCGGACAGACGCGGTTAATGGTGCCACTGGTGCCAGCCGAGATGACGATCGTGCTGTAGTCTCTCTCGGAAAGACCGCATCCAACACCCGTAGCATGATTGTCGCCTAACGAGGCAATGAGCTGACCACCGGATAATCGATCGCAAACCTCTTGCCAACCCGGTTCGGCTTGAACGGATGGGTGTGAGCTCACACGGCCTACCGACCGTCCGCTTTGCACCACTCGAGGGAACCATTTGGGTTGCAATTTTCCTTTTCGGATGGCACTTTCCGCGAGCTTTTTTGTCTTTTGATCAAGCAGGCCGTTGCTGATGGCATCCGATGTGCTCAATCTTGCCCGACCGGTTAGGCGTTCGGCGATCCAGTCGCCAGTTGTCATCACATGCGATAGTTCTTTTTTCAGAGTCGGTTCCTGAGCCAACGCCCACGCAAGTTTCGGCAAGATGAATCGTGGTTCGATGCGACCTACCTGTCGATCCACGCCCCGTTCGGTTAATTGCCGCGTCTCCTCGGTTGCCGCATTGCACTGCCAGCTTAGCGCAGGCATTAGGAGTTGATTTTTTTTGCCGAGAAGCACCATGTCGTGCTGTCGAACCGCGAACGATACGAACGGCTTGCGGAATTCCCAGCCATGTTTTTCAAGTGTTGAGAGTAAGGTGAACAACATCCGAGGAACCTGATCGAGTTTGAACGCGGGTTGGCCGTGCCACCTCGTCGCACCGCGAATCGGCGTATGAGCGTACGCCTCTTTTCCAGACTGATTACGAACCCCTAGGGCAAGGCCAGTGGTGCTCAGGTCAAAACCACACCAGGTCGCTCTCTCCGCCTTTTTGCCTCTTGCCATGCCGCTTCCCTCATTTGCTTCGTAACAGACGATCGACCTCGTCAAAGTTCGTTGACGTGTAACGGATGTATCGTGCCATAAGGCGCGGATCGTTGCAATTGGCAGCGTTTTGGTCTACCCAGTCGTATGATAGGCCGTTATGCTTGGGGCGTATGGTGAACGATGCCGAGGTCTTCGATGAATCTCCCCCTCATTTTTATCAAGATGTGTCGCTCGGTGGGAAGCCGTTCCAAGCTGGCTGACCTGAACAGCGAACTGACGGGCCGAGGGTTACTTATCAAGACGCTTGTCCTCCGTCGAGCGTTGCTTCGTGCGTTGCTTGCCGATGATGAACGCTGCGTTGGCTTACTTTTGCCGCCTTCGGTTCCCTCGGCAGTTGTCAACGCGGCGATACCTCTTTGCCGCCGCGTGCCGGTAAATCTCAATTACACGCTTTCATCCGATGTTTTGAATCACTGCATTGCTGAGGCAGGGATTCGTCGCGTACTGACCAGTCGTCGCGTAATGGAGAAGCTAGATCTGGAAATTGATGCTGAGGTTGTATTTCTCGAGGACTTCAGAGAGCAGGTGACGCTCGGGGACAAAATTATCGGTGCGCTACAGGCTGTATTACTTCCGGTAGGCCTTCTCGCCCGTCATTGCGGCATTGCAGATTTAAGCGACGAAGACCTCTTCACGATAATTTTTACGTCCGGTTCAACAGGAGAGCCGAAGGGTGTGATGCTAACGGTGGGAAATATCGGTTCAAATATTGAAGCGGTAGATAAAATTGTGCATCTCGGACAACGCGATGTTTTGCTGGGTATATTACCTTTTTTTCACGTGTTCGGTTATACGATTACACTTTGGACGGTTCTGACGCTTCCACCTAAAGGTATCTATCATTTTTCCCCGCTTGAAGCGCGAGAAGTAGGTAAGCTTTGCGCTCGACACGGTGCCACCATTGTGCTTGCGACACCCACGTTTCTGCGGGGCTATTGGCGGCGGTGTGACGCATCGGACTTTGAGCACGTTGATGTCCTAGTGACCGGTGCGGAGCGACTGCCGGTAGAACTGGCCGATGCAGTTGAGGAAAAGTTCGGTATTCGACCGATTGAAGGTTACGGAACGACGGAATTGTCGCCGCTTTCCGCCGTCAATATTCCGCCGAGTCGGGCGCGGGGCAATCCCGGTGATGGGGTGCGTGAGGGAACGATCGGACGATCGATTCCAGGGGTTGACGCAAAGACTGTTGATCGCGAGTCGGGGGAAGACTTGCCGCCCGATAGTGAGGGTATGTTGCTCTTCCGTGGCCCCAACGTGATGAAAGGATATTTGAACGACCCGGAAAAGACGGCCGCGGTTATGCGAGGCGATTGGTATACAACCGGTGACATCGCCCGCATTGATAAAGATGGCTTTATTTGGATTACCGGCCGCGAGAGTCGTTTCTCAAAGATCGGCGGCGAGATGGTCCCGCATCTTAAAATCGAAGATGCCATTACGGAATTACTTTTTGGCGATCACGATGAGGAACATGAGAAAGAGGTCGTGGTCACAGCAGTTCCAGATGTACGCAAGGGCGAGCGTATTGTTGTGTTGTATACGCAACTCAACCAGTCGCCCGAGGAAGTATGTCGTAAACTTGCCGAATCAGGAATTCCAACGCTGTGGATCCCATCGATCGATAGCTTTCATCGGGTCGATGAAATTCCGGTTCTTGGAACAGGAAAGTTAGATTTGAAGGGTCTGAAAGAGTTGGCGCTCGCTCAATTCCCTGTCTAATTCGTCACTACCGGTTCAGGCAATGTAGGGGCAGCCCCTGGGATCTGTAGGGAGACGGCCTGCGTATTTGATGGGGATAACTTCACTGGCGCGACCGGTTCTCCATCGCGGCCTCTTGCACGTTGAAATACCGCTCCTGCATGTCTCGCGAATTCGCGGCGGGTCGGCTCGTTGATTTCAGTCAGTCGCATTGCCAGATGCTGTACGCCTGGGCCATTCTCCTCAGTCGTCCTTGAAAGTTTTGTGATAAAATTAGCGGTCTCCGCAAAATTCAGATCGGTGGTGTTTCCGATCATGTGCTGGAAAGTTCGAGCGATCAAATCAACACCCACATTTTTTACATCAACAAACATATCGAGTTGGGTTTTCACAAAGGTTCGTCCTGACTTATCGGTTGTGAAATTAGAGTGTAGCACCAGCAGGCAATCAGCACGAATGGGCCGTTTAGTCAGGCTACCGGTGTAAGCGCCCTCACCATACAGAACATGGACTTTCTGGTCCCCGTAGAGAAATTCGAGCGTACCAACGGTGCCCTCGCCGTCGTCGGCGTTAAATACCAGCGGACCCTTGCGCGTGATTCGCATGTCGGTTGCATCCATCATTTGCCAGATGCTTACGATGACCTCCGGGTGGCGAATCAGAAACATGTAATAACGTGGATCGCAGTCAATAATCTGTGGCGTCATCCGCTTAAAAACGCTCGTGTTTTCCACCACTGAATTGACTTTTCGTTTTGCCGCCGCATCGAGTCTGCTGAAGGGTATCTCGGAGACAGCTTGTTTTTTGTCTGCACTACCGCGTAGAAAAAAAGGGGATGCCGCATAGGTCTGCTGGAGCATACCAAAGTTGCACCACAATAATGCCACTAGCAAAACCGTTTTCGATGGCTTCTTCGACGAGCAGAGCAAATGAAACCTCGGATGATTTAATCGCGATTCGGTCGAAATAAAAATTAATACAAAAAGCGCAAGTTTCCGCTCGCCTGTATCGCCAAGCCGGAGTTAGGCCTACCTGATTGTTCTTGTTCCAATTATTCGGCTTAGGAAAGCAGTTGTGGTCAGTTAATTTTGGCAAACTTGCCATGCCCGAATAATTCCGGATACGACGCGAACTGCTAGCTGCATCGCGTTAGTGAAAACTGCGGGAAAAAGATAACACGGGTTTAATGCTGATAGCATTACCCGCACCGCCTGCAGCGCCCTGAACGGTGTGCAGCAGCATGCTGCCTGATAAGACACTCACCGGCAAAGATTGGTGCCGTCTTAGCGGCGAGGCGTTCGTTCGCCCGGAAGTGTCGCGAGCAGGGCGGTGGGTGCCAGACGCTCTACCTGACTTACATTTACATGGTTCTTTTTGAGTCTGGGCATGTAGCCACGAGATCCGGACACACCAATCACTTTGCCTACGTGCGGTTGTAGGTCGACTCCCAAACCCGGGCTGACAAACATCAGCACGTTTCCTTTGACATCAGTTAGCGCGAATTTCGGCGCCCCGCTTCGACGGGAAACGACAGGTGTCAATCGACCAACCCCGGAGAAATCAGGAATTTTTTCAAGAGGATTGTTCCGTGAGACCGCCAGCGGAACCGGGTTGCCTTGGGGTAGATTCACGGCAGATGTTTTTGAAGTAAGCAAGAGATAATTCTGCTTGAGTTCCTCAAACCGAGTGATTTCATCGATGACCAAACGGGCTTGACCGCGCTCAAGTGCTGTCTGAGCTTCTCCGAGTTGTTGATCGGCTCGTTTCTTAAGCGCGTTAAAATCCCAGTCGGCGACCGGCCCTGAAACGATTAAAGAAAGCGCTAGATCCATTCGCTGACTACTCAAGTCAACCGCAGAAATCCGCGGCGATCCGGAGACCAATCCGATTTGACCCGAGGGGGGTGCAGGCGATTGGTAGTCTTGAAGCTGAACTGTACCGCGTAGAGTCGACTCCGTCGCTGCACCTTTACCGGGTGTGTCGGCAACGTCTGGACCGAATATCCAACGGAATTCACCACTCGGTGGCGAGACTTTAAACATGGTTTGCGGTTGACCACTCTGGGGGTCAATAAATTTCCGCTCCCCGAGTATCTGTAAAAATTCTCCCCGACGTAGATGGACTTGTTGCTGGTCGAAACGGTCACTAAGGCGACTGCCGACACGGGCCGTTGCGCCCTCTACCATCACCTCTGCCAAGTTATTTTCACCGATTTTGATGCACTCGGCCGGCACCCAAGAAAAACTGCCGCGTGGCGGTCGAATGGCATACCAATCTCCCGCGTCATGCCGATATACCTCGACTCTTTGTCCGTGATGCAAATTGTCGGTCGCATAATCTTCGTGAGACGGGCCACTGCGAACGGGCGTGTTATCGCGAAGTACAATCGCAGTGAAGGGGAACGCATCGCCACCCTCCACATTCTTGGAGTTGATGCAGGTTTGAAGCATGAGCGGGAGGCAAAGAAGCGCCCATCGCAAATTTTTCATGGCTTTGGACATCCAATCTAGAAAATAGTTCCGCCGGACAGCTTGGGGGCCGGGAGATGAAAAACTGGTTAAATCGCGGGGCACTTGTAGCGGAATCGATCGGCAGTAACAACAGCATCCCGCTTCCACGCCTGTTTCTCGCAAGTGATGCTAGCATGCAAGGCAGGACATGCGACGATCTGAATCACGGACCCAATATTGCCAGGCAAAAATTGGGCATGTCGACCCTACGCCGCCAGCGTTGCAGTCACTAGAATCGAATTTTTACTTTCTCTGAGTCTGAAAAATATGCCTCGTTACAATCCGGCTGAACTTGAACCCCGTTGGCAGCGATATTGGGAGACGCATCGCTGCTTCGCCACGCCCCAATTACCCGCGAAGAAAAAGTTTTATGCGCTCGATATGTTTCCCTATCCGAGTGGCGATGGGCTACATGTAGGGCATCCGGAGGGCTATACGGCGACCGATATCATGAGTCGCTTTGCACGGATGCAAGGGGCATCCGTGATGCATCCCATGGGTTTTGACGCCTTTGGCCTGCCCGCCGAAGAGCATGCGATCAGAACAAATACGCCGCCGCGGGTTCAGACCGAAAAAAATATTGCGAATTTTACACGGCAACTAAAAATGCTTGGTTTCAGCTACGACTGGGATCGAGTAATTGCAACCACCGACGTTAACTATTTTCGTTGGACGCAATGGATTTTTCTCCAACTTTATGACACTTGGTTCGACGTCCAGACACAACGTGGTCGGGCTATCGCGGAACTTCCGATTCCGGAGTCAGTGCGGGACGCGGGTGATGATGCAATCCGAGAATATCAGGACGACCACCGCCTCGCCTATCAGACTTACGCGCCCGTAAATTGGTGCGCGGAATTAGGAACGGTGCTTGCCAATGAAGAGGTTAAAGATGGACTGAGTGAAGTGGGTAATCATCCGGTCACGCGGCTTCCGCTGCGTCAATGGATGCTGCGGATTACCGCTTATGCAGAGCGGCTAGAAACGGGACTGGACTCGCTTGACTGGCCCGAGAGCATTAAGCTTTTGCAGCGCAATTGGATTGGCCGAAGCACTGGTGCTGAGGTTGATTTCTATATCGGTGATGCCCTGGGCTATGAGGCATTCGAGCAGCGCCGGCAGTCCGAGGGCTTTCCTCGTAAACCGGATGAAACTGCACTTCGCGTTTACACGACCCGCCCTGATACGCTTTACGGCGCAACTTATCTGGTCGTCGCGCCGGAACATGCTGCCGTCGAGCGATTGGTTACAAACGAAACCCGCGACGCCGTCGAGGCCTATTGTGAGGCAGCAGGGAAAAAGAGTGACCTGGATCGGACTGAACTAGCAAAGGAGAAGACCGGAGTTTTCACCGGAGCTTATGCGGTTAACCCTGCAGATGGCGGACGCGTGCCGATCTGGGTGGCCGATTACGTTTTGGCTACTTACGGAACCGGTGCGATTATGGCGGTTCCCGCGCATGATGAGCGTGATTTTGCTTTTGCTCGCCAATTTGAGATTCCGATTGTTACCGTGGTCGATCCGGGTGAAGCCGAGCAGCGGAATTCCATTCTCGCGGGGGAGCAGGTATTTGCGGGCGAGGGAAAGACGATTGCATCTGGCCCCTATGACGGCATGCAAACTCAAGAGACAAAGTTAAAAATCACTCGGGACCTTACCGCACGGGGACTGGGTCGCGAGGCCGTCAATTACAAACTACGCGATTGGCTTTTCAGCCGCCAGCGATTTTGGGGCGAACCTTTTCCGATTCTGCACGAGTTAAACGAGTCGGGGGAGCCGAATGGAAAAATTCGCCCGGTGGCTGAATCGGATTTGCCTGTTGATCTACCCCAGCTAGACGACTATCAGCCGCATGGTCGTGTCGATCCACCACTCGATAAAGCCCCCGAGGAGTGGTTGTTTCCCGTTATTGACGGTGTGCGTTACAAACGCGAGACGAACACGATGCCACAGTGGGCAGGCAGTTGCTGGTATTATCTTCGCTTTCTCGATCCACACAATAACGAAACGCTGGTCGATCCGAAAATCCAGAGTGCGTGGATGCCGGTCGACCTTTATATTGGGGGCGCCGAGCACGCGGTGCTTCATTTGCTTTACGCCCGTTTCTGGCACAAGGTATTATTTGATCGCGGGCATGTTAGCACCGAGGAACCGTTCCAGAAGCTGGTGAACCAGGGAATGATTCTGGGGCAGGTGGAACTGACCGGATATCGTGACGAAACCGGTGGCTGGGTATCGGCCGAACAAATCCGCAGTATTGATGCTGGTCGTCACGTTGAGACGGTCAATGGCATGGCAGTGCAATCGCACACCGTCGCTCCTGAGGATGCGGAGAAAAAAGGTGAGTATTTCGTGCTCCGCAGTGATCAGAGCATACGCCTTGAGAGCCGCGCTCATAAGATGTCAAAGAGCCGTGGCAATGTAGTAAATCCTGACGAGGTGGTCCGTGAATATGGAGCCGACGCGCTGCGGCTTTACGAAATGTTCATGGGTCCCTTAGTTGCAACCAAACCCTGGAGCATGGAGGGGGTAAGTGGTGTTCGAGGATTTCTAGACCGCGTATGGCGAATGATTGTGGATGAGCGAAGCGAGTCTCTCGTCTTGAATGCAAGCGTTTGTGATCGTGACTTGTCTGAGGGGCAAGCAAGAATGCTGCACAAAACGATAAAGGTTGTGACCCATGATTTCGAGACACTGAGCTTCAACACGGCGATTGCACGTCTTATGGAATTCACAAATTTTTTCATCAAAGAATCCGAACGCCCCAAGTTCGCGATGGAACAGTTCGTTCTACTGCTTGCGCCGATGGCCCCCCACTTGTGCGAAGAATTGTGGCAGCTGCTCGGGCACGATCAAAGTCTGGCCAATGCCTCTTGGCCGGAGTATGACGAGACGAAAATTGCGGAAGCAACACGTGAGATTCCGGTGCAGGTCAAGGGTCGTTTGCGGAGTAAGATCGAAGTCCCTGCTGATGCCGATGCAGCTGAGATTGAAGCAGTTGCAAGAAAAGATGAAAAAATTGTTGCGTTGCTATCTGAGCAAGAGGTTGTCAAGGTGGTGGTGGTTCCCGGTCGATTGATAAATTTTGTGACGCGTTAGAATTTGCGGGGATAAGCCCACACAAACGAGGAAGGGACTGCAGAAAATGAATGATGTCGCCACACTGATTCTCGGCGGAGGCCGTGGGACACGACTTTACCCTCTCACTCGTTATCGTTCCAAGCCCGCGGTTCCGCTGGCAGGAAAATATCGGTTGATTGACATCCCGATATCCAACTGCATCAATAGTGGACTGCGACGGATCTATGTGCTGACACAATTCATGTCAGTGAGCCTACACCGGCATATAAGAAACGCTTATATTTTTGACCGTTTCAGTGACGGGTTCGTCGAAATCCTCGCTGCACAACAGACGGTGCAACATTCAGAGTGGTATCAGGGAACCGCCGATGCAGTACGGCGGAATATAGGCTGTATCAAGCATCGAGACATCAAGCATGTATTGATTCTTTCCGGAGACCAACTCTACCGAATGAATTTTGCGGCGATGCTCAAAACGCACTTGGAGAGTGGCGCAGAGGCCACGATCGCAGCACGTCCGGTCACGCGTGAAGAGGCAAGCGGGTTTGGCATTATGCAACTCAATGACTCGGGCCGCGTAAAAGGTTTTGTTGAAAAACCGCAGTCGACCGAACAGATGGAACAGGTGCGAATGGATCCGAATTGGATTGACTCCCGTGGCGTGGAGAGTCAAGGAAGAGACTTATTGGCAAGTATGGGGATCTACCTTTTTGAAAGAGATTTTCTTGTTGAAGTCCTTGAGAAAAATGACTTTCAGGATTTCGGCAAAGAAGTATTTCCTGAATCTGTCCGCAAGAAGCATGTAAACGTGCATTTGTTCGACGGGTATTGGGAAGACATCGGAACGATAGGCTCATTTTATCGCTGTAGCCTTGAGCTCGCCTCTGCCCAACCGCCGTTCAACTTTATGATGCCTGAGGCACCTATTTATTCGCATGCCCGTTACCTGCCCCCGTCACGGATTGACCACGCGCAGGTTCAAAATAGTGTGGTGGCCGACGGTTGCATCCTGGAAAAAGGAGTGGTGATCGAGAACAGCGCGATCGGCCTGCGATGCAGGATCGGCCCGGGTGCTCAAATCCGGAATTCGGTCCTGATGGGTGCCGATTATTATGACACTGCGGTCGATGTGGAAAGCCATCAGGCTGCCGGGAACCCATTACTGGGAATTGGCAGTAATGCGGTGATCGATGGTGCGATTATCGATAAGAATTGTCGCATAGGGAGCGGCGTCCGGATTTCCAACCCATCGGGTCAAATGAGCTGTGATGTGAGCGACGATGTATTTGTCCGCGATGGTGTCGTCGTCGTGCAGAAAGACAGTTTAATCCCGCCTGATTGGCAAATGTAGTCTCGCGTTCGTCCCGCGATAAGCCGGCAAACTTATGGGCCGGTGGCGGAGTCGGCAGCTTTTGGTTGACCTTGGTCGGGCGCGAGGGTACTCGGATCGACGGTTGAATCAACTGCGCGGCTCTCCCGGGGCGTGTTTACGATTGATCCGACACGCGGTGCGATTTGACAGTTATCGCATCCGCATTCTTGATTCTCGCGGCCCAAAAGACCGCCCAGCGGGTAACAGGTGTCGCACATTCGACAACCCACTGCGGCGAGGCTTACCGCGAGCAAACCGAAAACAAGGATTGTGGAAAGACGTTTCATATTGCATTCCTTACGAAAATGGATCCGCCGAAAACACATCCGGCTGCGTCGCGGAGAAGCTTATAACAGCCCTCTGGGGGGGCGGCAAGGCAAGTTTTACTAGTCAACCGGCCATTCTCTGCTGCCGTATTGGTAGCAGCTCTTGCAGCTGCACCACACCCTGGAGGTGCCAGTCGGTCTGCTCTGCAGGTTCGGTCCCGACCCCGACGGTCTGCAAACCTACCATACGCGCTAATCGCAGGTATTCTGGAGTGTTGCCGACAAATGCAACCTGTGGATGTGCAACCCGCAATGCCTGCAACGTTGATGCAAGCAAACGATCTGGGACGTGCCCGTGCCCGACATTGTCTGCTTGCGTGACAAAATCAAAATAGTTATCCAGCCCGAGTCTAACGACCTTGTCGTGAATTGCCTCTTGATCACAGGGTTCGGTATTCCAGAGCGCTAATCGATGCCCTGCCATCTGCAGCGCGTGTAATAATTCAGCCACGCCAGAGAGCGGTCGTTCCTCGACGAGCAAACTCTTGCGCTTGCTCCTCAGCGCCGGCGTGATTTCATCGATGTGTGCAGCGGACATACCTGCACGGGCGAGCACATTTTCAATCGCCTCCTGAAATGACAGTTCACCGCGTTGGACTCGGGGAATGTACTCAATGTCCCAGTGGCGGAAGAACAGACGGTAATGCGTGTGCAGGCCACGATTTTTGAGGTGCTCAAGTAGCCAGCGTCGCCAGGCTGTTCCGTCATACAGCACCCCGCCGAGTTGAAATATCCACCCGCCAATGCCTTGGAGTTTCACCATCGTCACGCTTCCTTGCCCGAACGATCCTGCGGTCGTGCTGCAATTTGATTGTTTCGACTCTTACAGGCGTACCGAAGGCACTGTCAACCTCTTTACCATTCGGTGAGGTTGCGCTGCCATTTTCCTGCATTGTGATAAATGCTCAGGGCAACGGGAGTGATAGCAACGCGTAAATCTGGGGATCGTTCAGGCCACCAGCAATCCACGCAGCCTGACTGAAATCGTGACGCGCGCTATGGGTGCTCGGAACCGCGACGGCATAGGCGCCACTGGCAACTGCCGAGGTTAGGCCGGTTTGGCTGTCCTCCAGGACAAACATTGCGGTGGGCGTAACGCCGAGGCGTTTTGCCGCGATTTGATAGATTTCGGGATTCGGTTTTCCATGATTTACATCCTCGGCCGTGAGCAAGAATGTAAATCGCTCTATCAAGGCAAATCGTCCGAGCACCTCTTCGGCGAATCGTCGACTGCTGCTTGTGGCGATCGCCTTCGGTATCCCAGCCGATTCGATCGCATCGAGTAGCGGAAAGAGTCCCGGCATCGGTTCCAGTTGTGTATCAAGCAATGGCGTGAAAATAGCGCGTGATTCTGCCTCAAT
>CEVF01150076.1_pt1 | contig 21629 bp, 11 predicted proteins | sample 356441 | NCBI WGS metagenome assembly CEVF01 (sample SAMEA2622765, study PRJEB7988) | marine metagenome | biome: marine biome (ENVO:00000447); feature: surface water layer (ENVO:00002042); material: "saline water (ENVO:00002010), including plankton (ENVO:xxxxxxxx)" | depth 5 m | reverse complement strand
GGGTGCGGTTTATTCGCCCGCCATGACCGATTTTATTATCATGGTCGAGCAGACCAGTTATATGTTCGTAACGGGGCCTAACGTGGTTAAAACGGTGACCAATGAGGAGGTGACCTCAGAAGAATTGGGTGGTGCCAGCACGCATGCCACCAAATCGGGGGTGGCCCATAAGACCTCTCCGAACGATGCGGCTTGTTTGGAGGATATCAAAAAACTGTTGGAGTATTTACCGCAGAACAATAGGGAAACCGCCAAAAAGCTTCCCTACGAGCTGGGTGATGAAATTCGTGAACAACTTAGGAACATTGTGCCAGACAACCCCAACAAACCGTACGACATGCATGCGGTTATCGAGGGCATTATTGACGGGGAGTCCTTCTATGAAATCCATAAAGAGTATGCCGAGAACATTATTGTGGGCTTTGCCCGTTTGGCAGGTAGAAGTATCGGGATCATTGCCAATCAGCCTATGTTTTTGGCAGGGGTGCTGGGGGTAAAGAGCTCGACAAAGGCGGCCCGGTTTACACGGTTCTGTGATGCGTTCAATATTCCGTTGTTGGTATTGGTCGATGTGCCTGGGTTCCTACCCGGCACCGATCAAGAGTGGAACGGTATCATCAACCACGGGGCAAAACTATTGTACGCCCTAAGTGAGGCAACCGTTCCACGGGTTACCGTGATTACCAGAAAGGCCTATGGAGGTGCCTATGACGTGATGAACTCAAAGCACATTGGTGCGGACTTTAACTTTGCATGGCCCACGGCGGAGATTGCGGTAATGGGCGCCAAAGGGGCCAGTGAAATCATTTTTAGGCGGGAGATTGCCGCTGCCGAAGACCCAGAGGCCAAACTGAAAGAAAAAGAGGCCGAGTATGCCGAAAAGTTTGCCAACCCTTATCGGGCGGCCCGCCGTGGGTTTATCGATGAGGTGATTTTGCCTGAGAACACACGCCGTAAATTGATAAAGGCCTTTGCCATGTTAGAGAAGAAAAAGGTGAAGCCCCCTAAAAAGAAGCATGGGAATATACCTTTGTAGTAATGTTCTTTTCTGTCATTCTGAGCGAAGAGCAACGAAGCGAAGAATCTTTAAATAAGAGCCTTTTAGAAACCTGTTCCCTTGTAAGGATTCTTCCCCTTCGCTCCGCTCAGGCTCAGAATGACAACTCATTGATTTTTGGGCATCGTAAAAATGTTATCGAAGAGCGGTTGGTAAAAAAGCGCTTCCTACTTTTGCCAAATGCAAAACGAGACTCCCAAGCCCAGCTTTGAATTTATGGCATTGATGGCCGCTTTAATGTCCATCGTAGCATTGTCCATAGATACGCTGTTGCCCGCCATACCCGATATTGGGGCGTCCATCAACAGTTTCGACCCAACCGACAACCAGTTGTTGATCACCATGATTTTCTTGGGTCTGGGCGTGGGGCAGTTGTTCTTTGGTCCACTCTCTGATTCTTACGGTCGAAAGCCCATTGTGTATCTCGGCATTATGGTGTTTGTGGTGGCAAGTATCATTTGTCTGGCGGCCCCAAACCTTGAATGGATGGTCGCTGGGCGCATATTGCAGGGTATCGGACTGTCATCGGCCAGAACCATTTCCATTTCCATCATCCGCGATATGTACAAGGGCGATTTGATGGCACGGGTCATGTCGTTCGTAACGGCCTTTTTCATTTTGGTGCCGGTGGTGGCCCCAATGGTGGGGCAGTTGATATTGGATGTTGCCCATTGGCAGGCCATTTTCTATCTACAGTTGATTTTGACCATAGTGGTAGGCATTTGGTTTTGGAAACGCCAACCAGAGACCTTACGGCCCCAATACAAGATTCCCTTTTCCAACCATCTTTTTATCGACGGTTTCAAGGAATTGTTGCGGTATAAGGAAACCGTTGCCTTTACCATTATTTCAGGTTTGGTAACGGGCTCTTTCTTGGTATATCTCAGTGCCTCACAATACATTTTTGAGGATCAATACGGATTGAAGGAAGCTTTTCCGTACATCTTTGCCGGTTTGGCGATTTCCATAGGATTGTCAACATTTTTTAATGGTACACTGGTGCTTCGTTTCGGCATGCGACGGTTGTCGTTCATGGCATTGGCCACTTTTTGCTCCGTAGCGCTGCTCTACGTGCTTTTGTTCTGGAACTCGACCAATCCCAACGTAGTTGTTTTGGTCACTTTTCTATCGTTGCAGTTTTTCTGTCTCGGATTTATGTGGGGAAACTTTCGTTCCATCGCCATGGAACCCATAGGCCATATTGCCGGTATCGGGGCCGCCATCAACGGTTTTTTTTCCACGGTGATCGCCATACCCATCGCCACCATTATCGGTGGTTTTGTTGATGACAGGGTGTTGCCCCTTTTTGTGGGATTGGCTATTTGCGGATTACTGTCATTGGTTGTCTTTCTTTTGGTCAGTAAGCCATGGAAGGCATTGGAAACGTTTTAGGATTGTTTCATTCCTGGGGCCGAAACACCACCCCGCTGCACGAGTCCCGCTTTGCACCGGTTACCGAACCCAGCACATTGATTTGGTTTTCAAGACGCAGTACGCCCATCAGCGCAAACACCAATGCTTCTTTGTATTCTATTATTTTTTTTGACGGTATATGGATGGTGCAGTCGTTCCCGAGTTCTTGTTGCAGCGTTTCCACAAAGAAACCATTTAAGGCCCCGCCCCCCGTAACGAGCATTTTGCCATTGGTTTTTGAACGTTCTTTTCGCATGGCCAGTGAAATCTGCCCACAGTTGTGTCGGATCACTGTATGCAACAGGTCTTCGGCAGATGCCCTTGAATTATCTAAAAGAGGAGCCACTTTTTCAGAAAACCATTCATAGCCGGTTGATTTGGGATACGGTTGACGATAATATTCCAACGCATTGAGTTTTGACAAAAGTTGGGGCACTATTTTTCCTGATCTGGCAAGTTGCCCCCCTTTATCGTATTTCATCCCTATTTTCTCGGTGAGATAATTGAGGGGCATGTTGGCCATACCAATATCATAGGCGATGCGTTTGCCATCCTTCCGGAAGGAAATATTGCTGATACCCCCTAAATTGAGGCAAAACCCATAATCGGAAAAAAGCAGTTCATCACCAATGGGCACCAAGGGCGCCCCTTGGCCGCCCAGGGTTACATCGAGTGAACGGAAGTCACAGACCACTTTTTCTTTCGACACATTGGCCAGCACTTGGCCATCTCCCAGTTGAAAGGTGATCCCCTCATCGGGACGGTGGTGCGAGGTATGCCCATGGCTTGCTATAAAGTCAACCTTTAAACGGTTTTCTTCAAGAAACATCTTTGCCTGTTGGCCCAGCCAGTGTCCGTACACTGCGTGAAGTTGGTCATGCTCTTTTTCTGGAAGATGGATGGCATTCTTCAACTTCTCGTACATGTCGGCACTGTAGCCAATGGTTTTGCACTCATGGAGTTCAAAGTGCCAATTTTCCCCTTCTTTCCAAATTTGACAGTGCGCCAGATCGAGTCCGTCCAACGAGGTGCCCGACATCATTCCCAAAACTTGATACACCTTGCTCATCATCGTTACTTTAGGGTTACGGGAAGTTGTCCTTTGGCTTCTAGGTTGCCCAAGAAATGTTGTAGGGCGTTCTCTTGAAACACCTTAAAATCTTGGTAGGCAACAACCACCGCTTTTGCTTGCTGCCAGTCGAGCAAGTTCAAGACAAACGGATTGCCAAAAAGATAGAGTGCGGTGTTTTTCTGTGCTAGGACATTGGAAATTGTCTGTAACTCAGAATCTGAAAAACCAAAATTGTTTTTTGGTTTCACCTGTCGGGGAAAAAGCGCCAAAACGACATTTGTAGTGTTCTTTTGTTGCGCCAAAAGTTGTTCTGAAAAAAGGTTGTCCGTTTTGCCTATTTCAACCAAACCAAAACCCTCGGTTCTGAATTTTTCCAAGGTATGGGATGTTCCTTTCAACAGTGTAAGGCTTTCTTTGGCGAGTTTTTGCATCAATTTTTCGTCTTGCTGCAAATCGCCTTCGATCACATTTTTCGCGAAAGCTTTTTCCTTGAGTTTCCAAAGGCGTTCGAAGCTTGCTTCAATTTGTTCAGGGTTGCCTTTTTCAATAATCTGTCCAATGCCCTCTGTAACGTGGTCTGCAAAGCAGAGTACGTCGTTTCCGGCCTTAAAAGCCTCGTATTCCAACAAACCCTTTTCGGTATAGCTTTTGGAGACCGCATGCATATTGAGCGCATCGGAGATGACCGGTCCGCTCCAGCCCAATTCCTTTCTCAAAAATCCAGTAATAATTGCTTCGGATACAGAGGCGGATGCTTCCTTGCCGTTGCTAAGGGCGGGTACTGCCAAATGCCCGACCATCACCGAATCTACCCCTTCTTTGATCAGTTCGTTGAAAGGGAACAGTTCGTTTTCATGCAGTACCGATTTACTTTTGTCTATTTTCGGAAGCCCCAGATGGGAGTCCACGGCGGTATCGCCATGCCCGGGAAAGTGTTTGATCGAGTTGAGGATGTCGGCACTCGCCATTCCTTCCATAAAAGATTTTGCATATTGCGTCACTTGGTACTTGTCGCTTCCAAAAGAGCGATAGCCAATGACTGGATTTTCGGGATTCAAATTGATATCGACAACGGGGGCCAAATTCCAATGGATGCCCGCTTTGCGGCAGTCGAGGGCTATCTGCTTGCCCACCTCGAACACCAAATCTGAACCGCCCTGCATGGCCCCCAAGGTAATGGCGTAAGGGTATTGCGGGGTGTTTTCAATACGCATGGCCAAGCCCCATTCTGCATCAATGGCCACCAACAGCGGATGTTGGGCCGCTTGTTGGTAACGGGCAATCAGGGTTTTTAGGCGGCCATAGCTGTTTTCGTTGTGCACCACCTCTTTCTTTCCCTCGAAATTCGTGGCGGCACTGGCACGACTGTGAAAAAAGCAGATGCTTCCGATATGGTGCTCTGCAATCAGTTTTTCCAGTTTTCGTACTTCTTCCTCTGTGTCATTGATAAAGGCGGCGGGCATGAACAATTGCCCTACTTTTTCCTCAAGGGATAGTGCCTTTACCGCTTCCGAATAGGGGAGTGGGTTACGCATCGGAAACACCTTTTTTGCCATAATCGGCAGGATATTTTAAAAAGGGCAGCAGCAATAGGGCAGGAAGTGCCGCTATGACCACCCAAATAAAGAATCCACCATAACCCAGCCATTCTTGCATAAAACCGCTCAACATGCCGGGCAGCATCATGCCCAATGCCATAAAACCGGTGGCGATCGCATAATGTGAAGTCTTTGATTTGCCCTCTGCAATGTAGATGAGGTACATGAGAAAGGCAGCGAAGCCAAAGCCATACCCAAATTTTTCGAACACCACAGTGGTTGTTACGGCCACTATGTTGGTGGTCTTGGTAAGGGCCAAAATGGCATATAGGATGTTCGGTACGTTCAGGGAAAGTATCATGGGCAACATCCATTTTTTGAGTCCGTCGCGCGAGATGAGAATGCCACCTAAAATTCCACCGACCGAAAGCATGATGACCCCCACGGTGCCGAAAATGGTGCCCAGTTGCTCGGTAGAATAACCGAGTCCGCCTTTTTCAACGGGATCCAGCAAAAAAGGCGCCGCCATTTTCACCAACTGTGATTCACCCAACCGATAGGTGAGGATAAATGCCAGGGCAATACCGATGTTGGGTTTTTTGAAAAAGGACACAAACACCTCTAAAAACCCTTTTGGTTTGTCGAGCACAATGTTGGCCGATGATTCGTATTTCGGAGCGGCAAAAAAGTTGGAAATGGTCAACCCCAGCATCAAAAATGCCGTGGCCGTCATGGTCACGCTCCAAGCTTTGGTGTTATCTCCATAATGGTTCTCTAAAAAGCCCGCCAGAATTACGATAAGGCCCTCACCCGTTACCATGGCCAGTCGGTAAAAAGTGCTGCGAATGCCCACAAAAAACGATTGTTTTTTTTCTGTTAGGCCTATCATATAGTAGCCGTCAGAGGCAATATCATTGGTGGCAGAAGCAAAAGCGGCCATCCAAAAACAGGCTAAGGTAGTCACAAAAAAGAGGTTGGTCGGCAGGGTCAGCCCCACCCCCAAAAGGGCAATGGAAATGAGCAATTGCATGGCCAAAAACCAATTGCGTTTGGTGCTTTTTAGGTCCACAAACGGACTCCACAGTGGTTTCAATACCCAGGGCAAATAGAGCCAACTGGTGTACAGGCCGATATCGGCATTGCTGATGCCCAGTTTTTTGTACATGATTACCGAAACGGTCACCACAACAACATAGGGTAGGCCCTGTGTAAAATATAAAAGGGGTACCCAGGCCCATGCCCGTTTATCTTTTTGGATTCCTTTCATGGGGAAAGCTAGAGGGTTTGGTTGTTACGAATATCCATATTTTTTGGAGAAACTCGTTCTGCTATTGCGCTTATTGGTCTTTAATCATCAAATGTCGCCCGTTGCAAATCACTTCGATTGCCGTATGCGTCCTCTACCATGATGCCAACGCCCTTTTTTAACTGCCTTCTACCAACCGTGGCCCGAAGGCAGCTTTCTGATTCGTTGGCGGGAATGTATCCTTTTGCCAACAGTTCATCGGGCTCACCACTTCCATTCATGGTATAGAGTGACACAAAACGGGGAACAGAATCAAAATGGGAAACACAGAGTTCTGTCTCTTTGTTCAGGCGTTTTTTGGAGGCCATGGCAGGTTTTGGGATGTTTCTTTTCGCATTGTTGGCCATTGGTGGCACAGCTGCGGGCCTTTTGTAAAAATTTCTTCGGAGTTTGTTCACCACATCCTCATGCCGGTTAAGCAATGATTTTGCACTAAAAAATACATTGCCCTTGATCTGTGGTATGTTTCGGGCCAAGGCCAATTGTTTCGGCAATTCCCTTTTCCGTTTCCACGCCTTGTCGGGATTGTTCCTGATCTTGTATGGGCCGTTGCCCATGTACAAATTGGTGTTCTCACTGTTCTGTGCCCACCATTGCGCAATCTTTTCATGCGAGGCGACTGGGTAGTGCATGCTCCAATAAGCCTGTGGCACGATATAGTCGAGCCAGCCCTTTTGCATCCAAAGCAGGGGGTCGGCATACAGATCTTCGTAAGTGGTCTGGCCAGCTTGGGTTTCAGAACCCTCAGGGTCGGTCGATTGGTTTTTCCATACCCCGAACGGACTCACCCCAAAGCGCACCCATGGTTTTTTGCCCTCGATCATCTGGTGGATGTTTTGCACCAACGAATCGACATTGGCACGGCGCCAATCCTCCAAATTTTGATGTGGCAAAGCATTCTCAGCATAGGCCAGGGAATCATTAAAAATCTCACCCTTAATTTTATAGGGATAGAAATAATCATCGAAATGTACCCCGTCAATATCATACTTGTCGACCACTTCTTCTACCACTTTGGTCAGATGCTTCCATACCTCGGGGATGCCGGGGTTATAGTAGTACTTCTTGCCATATTTCAACATCCAATCGCGGTGCCGGTAAAAATCATGGGTTTCGGCCAAAATAGTGGTATCGAGGTCAAAGGTTGCCCGATAGGGGTTGAACCAGGCGTGAAATTGCATGCCCCGTTCATGGGTCTTATCGAGCATCCATTGCAAGGGATCTTCAAACCCCTCTTTGGGCACACCTTCGGCGCCTGTCAAAAAACGAGACCATGGGGCCATCTCAGACAGGTAGAAGGCATCACCGGCAGTTCTGACCTGTACGATCAGCGTGTTGAAATTAAGGCTATCGTAGAAGTCGAGAATCCGAAGAAAATCTTCTTTCTGCTTTTTTACGGAATCATTTCCGCTTTTGGGCCAATCGATATTGACCACGGTGGCCACCCATACGCCCCTAAATTCTTGTTCTGGATATTTTTCGTATTTCAGACCGGCACAGGAACCAAGAGCCAATATTAAGAGCAATAAAAATTTTCTCCCCATTTTAAGTTTCCAAGGACAATGACTAAAGGTAAAGAATTGATGAAAAGCTTCCTAAAAATGGTAACGGACGAATGCTTCCATGGCGGCATAATCGGCCAAGCCCAATTTATTGTACCATTCAGCGGTTTCTTTGTTGCGTTCCTCGGCACGCATCCAAAACTCCCGCGAATCGTTGCCTTGGAACATGACCCCGTCTTTTTGTGACTGGTGGCAGAAAATGGCATTCCGTTTTCTGAGCACCTGATCAGGACTCATGGGGACGGCCATTTCAATCTGGTCAATGTCCCACTCATGCCATGCACCGCGGTAGAGCCATAGCCAGCAGTCGTTCATAAATGGTTCTTTTTTGAGTCGTTTTACCGCTTCCAATACCGCATCAAGACAGACCTTGTGGGTGCCGTGTGGGTCGGCCAGGTCGCCTGCCGCATAGATTTGATGGGGCTTCACCTTTTTAATGATGTCGACCATAATTTGGTAGTCTTCCTCAGAAAGACTTTTTTTCTTGATGGTGCCCGTTTCATAGAAGGGCAGGTCTAAAAAATGAACGTACCGGTCGTCAAGGCCCAGGTATCTCGTAGCGGCGTACGATTCGCCCCTTCTGATATAACCTTTCAGTTTTCTGACCTCTATGGGATCGATGCTACTATCTTTTTTCGCCTTGATCGCATCGATAATGGCCTGTGCCTCTTTCGAGGGGGCAATGGTATTGGCTATTTCGGCATACCGAAGCGCATCTTTGTCAGAAACTGCAATGTTTCCAGAGGTCTGATAGGCCACATGCACCTCATGCCCTTGTTGAACGAGCCTGTCGAAGGTGCCCCCCATCGAAATGACATCGTCATCGGGGTGCGGACTAAAGATAATGACCCGTTTTTTGGCAGGTTCGGCACGCTCGGGCCGTTTGGTGTCATCTGCATTGGGCTTGCCCCCGGGCCAGCCCGTGATGGTGTGTTGCAGCCGGTTGAACATGCGAATGTTCAGGTCGTACGAGTCTTCTTGTGTCAACAGTCCCGACATGCCGTTGTCGTTGTAATCTTTGTCGGTAAGGCGAAGGATGGATTTGTCGGTTTTGCTGCAGAGCCATACCACGGCCTTTGCGGTCAGGGGCTCGGTCCACTCTAATGATTCATCGACCAACCAAGGTGTTTTGTTACGGGTTAACTCGCTGCCCGCGGCCTCGTCCAATACAAAGGTACAGTTATCATGTTCTTGTAAGTAAGTGGCGGGCACTTCTGAAGAGATTTCGCCTTCAATGGTTTTTTTGATGATGTCGGCCTTGTTCTGCCCCCACGCGAGCAACACAATTCTTCTGGCGCTTCTAACGGTAGCGATGCCCATGGTAATGGCCTTGCGCGGTACATTGTCGATGCCCAAAAAAGCCGGACCCGCATCGACACGGGTTATATGGTCGAGCGTAATGACGCGCGTGCCCGAATTGTAGTGGGAACCCGGTTCGTTGAACCCGATGTGGCCCGTTCTGCCGATACCCAAGAGTTGAAAATCGATTCCGCCGGCATCTTTAATTTTTTTCTCATAAGACAGGCAGTACTCCTTGGTTTTTTCAGGGGGCACCATTCCATCGGGAATGTTGATATTTTCTGGATCGATATCTACATGGTTGAACAAATGTTCGTGCATAAAGTGATGGTAGCTCTGCCGGTTATCCTTTTCCATTGGCAGGTATTCGTCAAGATTGAAGGTGATGACATTTTTAAAACTCAGCCCTTCTTCACGGTGCATACGCACCAACTCTTCGTACACCCTAATAGGGGATGAGCCCGTAGCAAGGCCAAGTACACAGGTCTCTCCTTTTGATTGTTTGTCCCTAATCAAATTGGCTATTTCTTCCGCCACCTGAAGGGAGGCCTCGTCGGAACTTTCAAAAATTACATTGTGGATTTTTTCGAAACGGGTCTCTTCGAACTGGCCGGCAGGTTGGTACGAAATGTCTCTTTTTTTGGTTTCTAGCATAATCTTGACTTGTTGAACAGATTTATCGAGGCAAAAATAAGCAATAAAATCATAATCTGCTGTTTTTTGCTTTTTTATTTGCTGTTTTTTGCTCTTAACAACCTTTTTTAACAATTTACCTGAATAAAACGGCATGTTGGTAAATTGATTATCTTTGCAACCGTTCTGAAAATAGACAAAAGAAAATGCTTAAAGAAGAGCGCCAAAGAACCATTTTGAACGAAGTTGAACTGCACAATCGTGTCTTGCTGACCGACATTGCCGAGAAGCTGGATGTATCCATTGATACGGTGCGGCGCGATGTAAAAGAGCTCGATGCCGACAACAAGCTTAGAAAGGTACATGGAGGGGCTGTTTCACTTGGATTTGCAAACTATAGCCCCGCACGAAACAATGTCTATGCACTTGAACAAAAAATGGCCATTGCCGAAAAGGCCGTTAAACTACTGAAAGATAACAGCGTAATATTGATAGACGGGGGTACAACTTGTTTGGAGTTGGCGAGAATTTTACCCCCAAAACTGAATTTGACCTGTTTTACACTGAGCTTGCCCGTGGCCATGGAGCTACTGAACAAACCCAATGTGGAGACCATTTTCATTGGAGGCGTGTTGTCAAAAGATTCACAGATTGCCATTGGGGCCAATGCTGTGCACAACCTGTCACAGATCAAGGCAGATTACAGCTTTATAGGAACCGGTTATGTCGATGCCCAATTCGGATTGACAGAATTTGACTGGGATATCGTGCAGACCAAAAAAGCGGTTATACAGGCCTCCAAGAAAACCGTTTTGCTCTGCATTTCTGAAAAACTGAATTCGCAGCACCGTTTCAAGACCTGCGAACTGAACGACATTGATATGATGGTTACCGAACTGGACCCAGACCACCCTTTATTGGACAATTTTAGAAACCAAGAAATACGTTTGCTGTAATATGGCCGACTATAAGAAGATTACCGAGCAGCCGTCGTTGTACAATGACCTGGAAAAAATGTCGACCGCTGAAATATTGCGGAATATCAACGAGGAAGATAAAAAGGTGGCCTTTGCGGTAGAAAAGGTGATTCCGCAAATCACAAAACTTGTCGATGCCACCGTGGAACGTTTTCAAAAAGGAGGCCGACTGTTTTATATCGGTGCGGGCACGAGCGGACGACTTGGCATTTTAGATGCCTCAGAGATTCCGCCCACCTATGGTATGCCACACGATAGGGTCATCGGTTTGATAGCGGGTGGCGACGTAGCCATTCGAAAAGCGGTTGAGTTTGCAGAGGACGATACCAAACAAGCTTGGAAAGATTTGCAGGAATATGCCATCAACAAAAACGATGTGCTGGTGGGCATTGCCGCTTCGGGTACCACCCCCTATGTCTTGGGTGGTCTTGAAGATGCCAAAAAACATGGAATTTTGACCGCGGGCATCACCAACAATCCGGGGTCGCCGTTGGCCAAATTGGCCGATATCGCCATTGAAATAGAGGTGGGGCCTGAGTTTGTTACGGGCAGCACCCGCATGAAGAGCGGTACAAGCCAAAAATTGGCCCTCAACATGATCTCCAGCGCCCTGATGATCAAAATCGGTCGGGTAAAGGGCAACAAAATGGTCGATATGCAACTGAGCAACAACAAATTGGTGGATCGGGGTACCCGCTATTTGGTAGAAGCCCTGGGGATGGATTATGAAGAAGCGGGAAAAGCACTTGAAAAATACGGGTCGGTACGGGAGGCCCTGAAAGCCCTTCAAAATTAATATCCTTCCAATGACCGGATACATGGCCTAAAGCCATAATGGGTTTTAAAAGGAATCCCCTCAGATATACTGCTTATCACCTGTTTCGATTCGGGATAGCATTTTCGAAATTTCTATCGTATGGAAAACTGTCATTTTAGTTTAAAAACTAAAAAAATAGTTATATAACTAAAAAAATAGTTATATTTGATGTGCTTACATTCAATCAAATAACCGTAGTATGTTGCCATTGAACAGATTCTTTTTCCTTTTTATTATGATTTGTACGGTCTCCACGGGGCAGGCCCAGCTTTCACCAGAGGCCCTTGAGGCCAAGGCCGAGCGAAATGTAGAGAAATTCCTCTTATCCAACGATGATGGGGCCATCAATGCTTTTATCAATAGAAATATGGCCCAAATGTCTGGCGAGAGCCGCAAGAAAACCTTTGAATATTTGAAGCGACTGCGTAGTCAACTACGACCGTATTTGGATGGTATAGGTGTTGATTTGATGAACAATATAGTACTGTTCAATCTGTCTTCGGACAATGGGAGCAAGCAACTCAAGGTAGTTTTAGACCATGAAAACGATGTTATTTCCGATCTGGAAGTAATGAAGGCAGCGGATGCCATGACGATAACATTGGAGAATTTGGGGCAAACTATTGATAATTTGGAACAGGAGGGATTTGCTGGCCTCGTGCACGTGCGGATCAAAGGTGAGGTTTTTTTCGAAAAGGGTTTTGGTATGGCCAATGAAAAGCTAAACCAAAAAAACACTGTAAATACAATTTTTGGCATTGGATCCCGGCCCATAGACTTTACGGTAGCGGCCATTTTTTTGCTTCGTCAAAAAGGTCAACTAGCTCTTGAAGACACTATTGATAAATATCTTGACAATGTTCCCGAGGATAAATCTTCTATCACCATACATCACCTGTTGACGGGCCAGTCTGGATTTCCTGATTTCTTCCATACCAACGAAGATTGGGATGCTGATTTGAGGTACATTGACCGAAAAGAGGCGGTGCAACGCCTGCTGGCCCAAGAGTTGCTCTTCGAGCCCGGAAAAGGCAAAAAACATTCCCATGGGGCCTTTGGCCTGTTGGCGGCCCTTATTGAAATTATTTCTGGGGAACCGTATTACACGTTTATCCGCCAGAACTTTCTAGATCCAGCAAATATGACGCGCACCGGTGAATATGGTGAGTCACGCGGCTTGACCTTAACGGATTTTGCCGTGGGCCATGGACCATCTTCCATCGGTATTCCGAATATTCCCCCAAATTGGGGAAAAACCTCTTGGTTGGTAAAAGGCAGTGGGGGAATGTATTCGACCTTGAACGACCTCTTGGGTTTTTACAGACTCATTCGCTCTGGGGATGTACTCAACGAAGAGAACAGCCTATTTTTCAAAGGACCTACCGCCAATATGGACGGATCTGACCGTGGATTTGAGTTGTTCAATGTCTATTTTCCATCTGACACCGAAGTTTTTCTGTTTCTCAATCGCCAACCCGATAGAGACAGGGCCCGAAATGTGATAAAAGCCTTGGAAGATTTGGCCAAACAGCACAGATAATGGCAGAAACGACTATTTCGGCTCTAACCGATAAATGCCTTTTCCTTCGATGCCCACATAGATATAGCCATCGGGTGTTTCATGATGCGGTTGACACCGATGCACTATTTTAATGGACGAACTAGTAGACGGAAGCAGTCAAAGGATTAAACGTTTGTTTACAGCGTTTTGCTCTGTAATTTTTCAATGAAAACTTTTAGATTTTCTTCATTGTCTTGATTGGAAATAGTATGGACATGGCCCAAATATTCCATACCCAAATAGTTGGCTGTTTCAGAAAATGGCAACCAAAACAAGCCCCCTAAGTTATTGCCAGCAGAATTGCTTACCACTGCCATTTGTTTTCCTTTAAGTTTTTGTCCAAGGTCTTTTTTTATCGTGAGTAAATCGGTAATTCTATCAAAAAAGACCTTCATAACCCCACTCATTGCGTACCAATAAACGGGAGTAACAAAAACCAGCGTTTTATAATTTTCGATAATCTCGTGCATCAACTTGAGATAATCGTCATGTTTGTTTGAGTAATTGTAGTCAAAGTATCCGATGTCATAGTCGTTTAAGTCAATTACATCCCAATTGGTAAGTTGTCGGAACTGCTTTACCAGAGCGTATGTACCTCCATCTTTTCTAGAACTTCCTATAATCAATACTTTTTTCATTGGGTATGGTTACTTCGGCTCCAACCGATAAATGCCTTTTCCTTCGATGCCCACATAGATATAGCCATCGGGTGCTTGGCGTACGTTTCGCACACGCCCCATGCCATCGAGCAATTTTTCGCGATACGTGACCTTGTTGTTTTCAAGTACCAATCGTTCGAGGTATTGAAAAGCGAGCGATCCCACCAGAAGGTTGCCTTTCCAATCGGGGTATTTATTAGACGAGACAAAGGTCATGCCGCTGGGTGCTATGGAAGGAACCCAATAGTAAACGGGCTGCTCCATACCAGGTCGAGAGGTTTCGTCGGTGATTTTGGTGCCACTGTAATTGATGCCATAGGTAATCACAGGCCAGCCGTAGTTTTTGCCCTTTTCTATGATATTGATTTCATCGCCCCCGCGCGGACCGTGCTCATGCTCCCAAATCTCACCGGTTTCAGGATGTCTGGTCAATCCCTGTGGGTTTCGGTGTCCATAGCTATATATGGCAGTTTTGGCACCGGGTTTACCAACAAAAGGATTGTCGTTCGGTATGCGTCCATCATCGTGTATGCGATAGATTTTACCGCCGTCTCGGGTAATATCCTGTGGATTTTCATCTCGGTTGCCGCGATCACCTATCGAAAAATAGAGATATCCCTCGTCATCAAATTCCAGTCGAGAACCAAAATGGTGCCCTCGGGTGGTGTTGGGCACCCCTTTGTACAGTATTTTTTTGTTTGTTAGTTGGTTATCGCGCAATTTGGCTCTCATGATGGCGGTATTGGCACCGCTACCTTCCCCATCGGTTGAGGAATAAGAGAAGTAAATCCACCCGTTTTGCGCATAATCGGGATGCAGTTCCACATCCATGAAACCACCTTGGCCTCGGTCATAGACCTCAGGGGTGTTCGCAATTTCCACCTTTTTTCCTTCTTTGAAATGGATAAGTTTTCCAGATTTTTCGGTGATCAGTATACTTCCATCTGGCAAAAAGGCCATACCCCATGGGTTTTGCAATCCATCGACCACCGATTCGGCCGTAAAGTTGATTTGTGAAGGAAGATTTATGCCCTTATCCACTTTTTGGGCACATGATGAGGTAAGCAGTACAACGAAAAAATAAAGGGATAAGGCACTTTTTTTCATAATTTTACGTTGAAAGTTATAATAATATAGACGAATGACGGTCTTTGTGCCGAAGATAAAAAGAAAGTTTTTATACGATTAGATAATTACAATTAGAATATTAAGGTCCCAAATCTGAGTATTCTTACCATAACACCAATTAACCTATGCTTCCCAGAAAAACTAGGCATTCCTACTATGCCCTGCTGTTGGTCTTGGTATCAATAGTTTTTTCTTCAGCAGTGGCGAAAACCAATGTTCACAAGGTTTTGTCAGAGGTTGTTTTTTCAAAGGTTGAAAAAGCATCCACAGATGTGGCAATGGAAAATTTCCTTAGCCGCGCAGATGCCAATGAAACCGCTAGTGCAACTGCAGCGAGCATGCTGTTCGCCACTATTATCCAAGGGGCAGATGAAGAGGTGGGCTGTAGCAATAATGGTTTTACGGTGGCCCGTTTCAACCTTTGTGGCGACTCTGATGATAGAACGATTACCCTGTCGGGAGGGCCATATGGTTCGGTTCAATGGCAGGTATTGGGTGGCTCTTGTTCGCCGGATGTCAATGAAGACTGCCCCAATACCAACACTTCGTGTTACACAACGGTCAGCACGGCACAATCTTTCACCTTGGATGCCAGTAGCATACCGGCCGGTTCCGGTGCTGAATTTCGGGTCGTGGCCGATGGACAACAGTATTTTTTTAAGGTCAAAAAGAGTACTATCACCCAAACTTATGTAAAGCGTGATTATATCTGTGGGGTCGATGGCCGTATACAGATTACCAACCTATCAAGTGCCTATGAGTTTAGTATAGATAGCGGAAGTGGCTTCGGTGCTTGGCAGCCTTCACCCATTTTTGATGGACTTGCCCCAGGCACTTATGTCGTAAAGGCAAGACTACAGAATACCCCGAACACTTGCGAATACCCATACGAGCCCATCGTCATTGAGCAATTGGATATCAGTATCGATGTTGAATTTACCGATGCCCAGTGTTTTGGTGATACGGGAAGCATAACAGTCACCGTCAATGACGTTCCTGGGCCGTATAAGTATACCTTGCTTGATGAAAATGGAGTGCCCCAAGAGTTTACTACCTTCATCACAACAAACCCATACACTTTTAGTGCTGTTGGTTTTGGCACGTATAGTGTGCAGGTTGAGACCCAGCAGTGTACGGGCAGTCCGCCCCCAAGACAAAACCTTGACATAAATGGCAACCCCATTACCATTGGTGATGGGATTGTGGCTTTGACGGCATCTACAGAGGTAAACGAGAGTTTGAGCTCAGAACCCGGGTGCGGTTCTTCGAATGTTGATATAATCTTGAGAACCTCAGGGGGTACCGCACCTTATACATTTACAGTAAATGGTTCACCCGGCGGTACGTTCAGTCCACCACAGACTACCCACACCGTTAGCACTGTCGGCACCTACGATTTTGTGGTTACCGATGCCAACGGATGTACTATCACGGCCTCGGCCAATGTGCAAGAGCTGACCCCCCCCGATGTAACGGTCAGCGGTATTGATGGCACCTGTACCAATGGGGGTGCCCGATTGGATATCACTGTGGTAGATGCCAAAGGCTATAACTTGTCATTCAGGGCCACACCAGCAGACCCATGGAGCACCGATCCCCTGCTTTCAGTGCCTGCCGGAACGTACAATTCCATCCAGGTGCGATATGAACAAGGCGGATTCAGTTGCTTTATCACCTTGCCTGATTCGATAACGGTCACCGAATCAGGTTCTATAAACGGGGCAGATCCTATTTGGACGAATTTATCCTGTAATGCTTCGGGCGGGATTGATAATGGGGCCATAGAATTTCAAGGCACTTATTCAGGAGCCGGTGGAGGGCCGCATGAATTCAGTATCAATGGTGTCGATTTCTTTCCACAGCAACTTTTCAACAACTTGCCAGCGGGCACGTACACCCCTGCGGTTCGGAATGCTTCGGGTTGCCGTCGCGATTTTACACCCATCACCATTGCCGGTGTCGATTCGCCCACTGACATTGCCTTTGCACAGAGCAACACCAATTGTGCGGCCAACACCTCAGATGTGCAGTTGACCCCAACTTCCAATTTTGCCATCGCGACTTATGAAGTAATAAGTCCTGTAGCAATCAACAATGGGGCCAATGATACATTTATCGGGCTTACCAACAATGTTAACCATACCTTTAGAATTACCGATATCAATGGCTGTATTTATGAGGAAAGCTTTACCCCTGCCGTGATCAGTTCGATTCGGGCTAGGGTAAAATCGGGAGGTGACCTAAGGGTATGCCCTTCGGCAAGTGACGGCAATGCAACTTTTTTGGTCGATGGCTTCGCCAATACATATTCTTATACCGTTACCCCTGGCGGTTTCAACGGAAGCGGACAAAGCAACCTTGAAGTCCCCATAACCAATCTTTCAGCGGGCACCTATACCATTACGGTCACCGATGATGATTCGGGCTGTACCGATACGGCAAGTGTTACTGTGGTTGAGCCGGCAACACCTTTGTCGCTCAATGCCAACGTCACCGACATGAGCTGTGCCAACAACAACATTGGTCGTGTGGAGGCCATTGCCTCCGGCGGATATGGGGGTTACAGGTACGAACTTGATTGGCCCAGCCCTCCAGGAATTACCCAAGGCCCCAAGAGCGGCCGCTTTTTTGGTAACCTAACCGCTGAGGGCACCTATACCCTGCGTGTGATAGATGCTGAGGGATGTGAGCTTGAAACTACCTTTTCCCTAAGCCAAGTGAATCCGCCATCGATAGCCTTGGCCACGGTAGATTACTGTTTTTCACCTACCACCGATGGTTCAATAACGGTCAGTTCCACAGCAGGAACAGCACCCATTGGCACCCATCAATATCGAATCAATGGAGGAGCTTTGCAGGCAAGCCCGACCTTCACGGGACTGGTTCCGGGGACTTATACAGTGGAAGTGGTTGATGGAAACAATTGTACCGACGACCTACAGGTCACCATTCCACCCCAAATACAGATTAGTCTAGATCTTATTACCGAGATACCCTGTGGTGGCAACGGCGAGATGCAGATCAATGTGAGCGGGGGAGATATTTCCAATTTAGCGGCTACATCATACACAATTTATTTGGATGGGACACCTGTGGTTGGCCATATCGGTATTCCATTGCCTTCCGATTCATTCAACTACACCGTTCCCTTGGGAAATGATGGCGATTATACCGTGGAGGTGACGGACAATAACGGCTGTACAAATACCTCGCCCCCGTTGACTTTCTCGCCACCAGTACCCATCACGGCAACCGCGTATCCAGTGGGGCCAAGCTGTGGCGATGCCAACAGCGGGTTTGTTGAGATCATTCCGGATGTTTCTTCGGGCACACCGCCTTTTCAGGTGATTTTTGCGCCCCTCGGAACAGGGTTGGTGAACAGTCCTTTTGATGCCGCCCAACCTCCTGGATATACCTACGGTTCACAGACCATTTTTTCGGGTCTGTCCGCGGGTACTTATGAATACATTGTAAAAGATGACAGGAACTGTACCACGGGTGTGCAGACGGTGACCGTGAATCCTGACACGACAAATCCGCCCGATGCCAATGTGTCTCCAATTGATGCGACCTGTAGTGCTTCTGTGGTTTCTGGGGGGGTAACCATAAACTCCATCACCGATGGAGTGCCCAACTTTACCATAATTATTGAGGATAATTTTGGAAACGAGTTTGTGAGAAGAGAAAATGTTACTTTGGCAGACCTACCATTGCCAATCACGGATCCGTCTCTCGTTCAAGGAAATTACACTGTAATCACGCTCGATTCCAGGGGATGTATAGACCAAGACCTCATTGCAATAGGTTCAACAAGCTTGGATATTGTTCCCAATTTTACCACACCTCCAGTTTGTAGTGGGGGCACCCTACCACAATGTGTGGATATAGTGGGTGGTGTGGGGCCATTTGATATCCGTTTGGTCACTGATCCGCCATCACCTTATATTGACTTGGGTGCGGCAACCTCATATTGCTTTAATAATCTGGTGCCAGGGGCAAGTTATACTGTTCAAGTATTGGATGAAGGCACCAATTGTGAGTACACTGAAGTCGTAGATATACCCGACGGGCCCAATCCGCTCAACGTGGCCCTTTCCATAGACAACGGCAACTGTAACGGTGATGATGTGGAGCTGGAATATACCATCACCGGTGCCACAGGGCCAACCTTTGATATTGTCATCAGGAATTTGGATACAGGCACTGAGGTCACCAATACCACAACTAGTATTACTAATGATACATTCTTGGTGCCCCAGGGGCCATACGCGATTTCTGTTATCGACAATGGAACCCAATGTACAGGGGGTACGAACATTGATGCGACCCTCAACATGCCGCGGGTCGATGTCATCGATAACCAGAACGCCAACTGTAACGAATTGGGGCAATTGACGGTCCGCGGTAGTGGGGGCAATCCGTACCCACCAGGAGCATTGCCCAATGATTCGCCTTATGAATACGCTTTTGTCGATCAGGGAGTGCCACCAACCGCAGGTGATTATGGTGTAGAAACCACAATTTACCTTCCGGGATCTTTAGCAGGTATACCATACGATATTTGGGTGCGTGATTCAAGGGGTTGTGAATATATGACCTCTGCTACCGTTGTACAGTTAGATCCCGATTTGCCTGTACCTAGCATTGATGTCAACAATCAATGTAACGGTACCATACCCGTTGGAGGTTTTGAAATAGAATTGACCATGCCGGCCAATGTCGATAACCCGACGTTTACTTTGGGTGGGCAGACACAAACACCGGCATATGATCCTAATTTTCCAACTGTGGCCACATTTAATGTGGGAAGTAGTATAGGAGTATTTGATGTGTATGTGGTAGATGCGAATGGCTGTGATGTGACCACCACGGCCGAAGTGTATCAAATCTTGACGGCGTCGGGAGGCTTCTCGACACCCCCCACCTGTGAAGACCCAGATGGTACCATTACCATAACAGTGAATGGTGGTAGCGGTGATTTCACATTGGAACTGACAGGAATAGATTATACTGGAACACCGATCACACCGATCACTCAGGTAAACGACGATGTGTTTACGGGTGCTAATACCAATACAGTTGAAGTGTTCTCGAATATTGCCCCAGGTACCTATCAGGTCTTGGTCACAGATAATCGTGTGACCAGTGGCGGGGTCAATTGTACGACAACGGTTACGAATATCGTGGCTGACACTCCCGTGCAACCGGTAATAGCTGATACAGGCGAATCAAACATCAGTTGTAATGGAGCCGATGATGGCAGTATTAACGTAGTTCTGAGTCCGGGTACCGATGTCGATGGTATTCGTGAGTTTAATCTTTATGCCGCTTCACTTCCCTTATCAGGAACTGAAACACCAATTGCCACCAATGTTTCAGGATCTTTCAATGGTTTGGCAGATGGCACCTATGTGGTTCAAGTGGTGACCGATAAGTTGTGTACAGACGAAGCAGAGGTTGCTTTAACAGAACCGCCTGTTTTTGACATCACGGCCAGTGATGCCACTTTGACTTGTGAGAATGGTGCCAACCGTTATGCGACCGTCACTATTTCGGCAACTTTGGTCAGCCCCGGTAATGGGGGCCCTTATGGGTACCGTATCGACCCCAACGACAGCTACCAGAGCAGCCCCGATTTTGATATTGTCGATAACGGTGCCGATCAACCCATAACGATATATGCCATTGATTCAAACGGCTGTGAAGACAGTGTTGACATAATGGTTTTTACACCTACAGATGTCGTTCCCAGTATTTCAACCCTGAACGATTTGACCTGTGCCGATTCAGAGCGTGTTGAAATCATCGTGACGGGTACTTCAAACTTTACCGTTATTACGTCAGCACCTTCGGGTGCCACCGTACCGAACGTGACCGTTACAGGTGGAAATACTGCGACCGTTGATCTGCCTGTTGCGGGTGATTATCTGATCGAGGTTCAAGACGACAATCCGAATGGTTGTAGTTATCCTTTGCCGGTTTACACCGTTGATCCACCGATTTATCCAACGGCAACCATATCCGAAGCAAACCCGGTACTTTGCTACGGCGATTCGAACGGTGCCCTGTTCATTGAAGTGAGTGATTATAGTGGGGTATATTCGTATGATGCCTTTTTGTTGGATGTGAACGGTAACAGAATCTTGCCCGCACAAGCAAGTGGAAGTTTTGATACAGGTGATTATCCCGACATCAGTGGCGATGCTGCCCGAATAACTGGTCTTCCAGGCGGAAATTATGAAGTTGATATTGTATCCTTGGCAAATCCACAGTGTCCGACCACCAGTAATGTAGCCACGGTACGTACCCCCAATGGCCCTCTTGTGCCAGAAGCCGTTGAAATTGGCAATGTAAGTTGTAATGATGACAGCGGTGTGATCGAGGCCAATCTGAATGGCGGTTGGGATTATGCCCCATACGAATACCGACTGATGCTTGATAGCGATAACAACAGTACCTATGAGACAGAGGTTGCAACTTGGAGTAACAATAACCGATTTGAGAATCTTTCAAGTGGCGATTACCAAGTTCAGTTCAGGGACGCAGTTGGATGCTCTGTCACATTTGATATCACGTTAGATTCTATTGATCCGATTCAAGCCGGTAT
>CEVF01154731.1_pt1 | contig 21639 bp, 20 predicted proteins | sample 356441 | NCBI WGS metagenome assembly CEVF01 (sample SAMEA2622765, study PRJEB7988) | marine metagenome | biome: marine biome (ENVO:00000447); feature: surface water layer (ENVO:00002042); material: "saline water (ENVO:00002010), including plankton (ENVO:xxxxxxxx)" | depth 5 m | reverse complement strand
AATTGAGGCCACGGAACCAGGTCCCACCCTATCTATTAGTTGGGCCGTGATAGAATTTACGGAGTTGGCCAAGGCTCTTTTTAAGGTCATGTCCTTACCAGAATATTTACCGTCCGAATTTTTAGGGCACCATGCCTCCATGTTCCCATGTTTGCCCGGTTCGATACAATACAGGTTATCGGGCAGGGTGTAACAGGGTGAATAGCGCAATTGGTCGATAGCCGCAGCATATACAAAAGGCTTGAATAGCGAACCTGCCTGTCTAGACCCTTGAATTACATTATCGTATTGGAAATGTTTATAGTCAATTCCACCGACCCAAGCCTTTACGTGGCCCGTTTGCGGTTCCATGGACATCATGGCGGTACGCAGGAAGGTTTTGTAATACCTAATGGAATCCATTGGTGTCATTATGGTGTCCTTTTCATAGGAATCACTGTTCCAATCAAATACGGTCATTTCCGTTTTTTTATGGAAAGTGGCTTCAATTTCCTTTTCCGATAACCCTTCACGTTTGAGTTGCCTCCATCTTGGTGAGCTTTTCATGGCTCTTTCCATAATAGTGTCAATGGCCCCTTTGCTAATATCCAAAAATGGTGCTGTCGGGTTACGGTCAGGAGTATTTTGGTGGAAGAACTCCGCTTGCAAATTCTTCATGTGTTCTTGTACCGCTTCTTCCGCATTTTTTTGCATTCTGGAATCTATGGTCGTGTACACCTTTAAACCATCTAAATAGATGTTGTACTTTTCACCGTTAGGTTTTGGGTTCTCCTCCACCCATTTTTTCAAAAACCGTTGCATGTACATCCTAAAATAGGTGGCCAATCCTTCCCTATGGGATTCTGGGTTAAAGTTGATGTTCATCTCCAAACTCTGGAGCGAATCTTTTTCCTTTTCAGTGATATAACCATACTTTGCCATTTGTCCAAGAACGGTGTTGCGTCGGTTCAAAACCAATTCTTCACGGCGTATGGGATTATAGAGCGATGAGTTTTTCAGCATCCCCACCAAAACGGCAGACTCTTCGGTTTTTAGTTCTGCCGGTTCCTTCCCAAAATAAATTCTCGCGGCCGAACGGATACCATCTGCATTATAACCAAAGTCATAGATGTTCAAGTACATGGCTATGATTTCTTCTTTGGTATAGTTCCTTTCCAAACGGGTGGCAATGACCCATTCCTTTATTTTTTGGGTAACGGCTTCAAATAAGTTTCTGGAACGGACACCCACAAAAAGTTGTCTGGCCAATTGCTGGGAAATGGTACTTGCGCCACCTTTGGTGCCCAAATAAACCAAAGCCCTTGCGAATCCCCTGGCATCAATACCCGAATGTTCATAATATCGGGCATCTTCGGTGGCCACCAAAGCGTCCACTATATTTTGGGGCAGGGTTTCATAGTCTACCCATGTTCTGTTATCATCCAAATAGAGTTTTCCAAGGGTTTCACCATCTGAGGAGATAAATTCTGTGGCCAAATTGGTCTCTGGGTTCTCCAAACGTTCAAACGTGGGCATTTCACCAAACACACCCCATGAGGCCAATAAAAAAATCAATATTACCGAGAGCACTCCAGCCCCGAATAAAATCCAAAACCACTTAATAAAGGGAAAAAAATTCTGTTGCTTCTTTTTTTGACGAGTCTTTGCCATTATAATTTGGGTGCTTTTTCTATTTCCAAACCAACATCTGTTATACCTTCTAGAACATGAAGGCCTTCCACATCGCCATTTTTTCGCATGGCATGGGAGATATTCACTTTATATACGCCTGAATTGGGAAAATCGATGTTTTCCTTGAACCATAGTTTATTTTCTTTTACACTGCCCAATCCTTTCCCCAACCATTGTCCAGATGGGTCCGCCATTCTGTATTCCAATGTATCCTTAACGGTGGTTCCACCGGGATATTCCAACTCTGTTATCAAAAACAGGTTGCTAAAAGCAAAAGAATCATCGTTCCTTATATTGATGAACATGTTATAGGTTTGCGTTGAGTCCAGTTCAGAGAATTGAAAATCGACTCCTTCATCCATTCTCCATTTTCCCTCTTTGATAGGTTGATAATCGGAATAAACCAACATCTCATTGCAGGAAGATAGGGAAAGAACTGCAATGAGCATGAACAAAAATTTATTTTGCATTGGATGATGCTTTTGGGTTGGGCTTTCTTCTCTTTTTCTTTCTTCGTTTTTTCTTTTTGGGCCTGTCAAAACGTGTAAGGCTGTCTTGACCAACTACATTTTCAAAAATAGTTTTTTCTTCATCCACATTATCCGCCGCGTACTCTTCAAGGCTTGGGATTTTTTCATTTTTCTTGTTCAGCTCAATAATCTCCAACACTTGATCTTTTGTCAAGGCGTGCCATGTGGCAGGTTCATCCTTGTATGAGAACCAAAGGGTTTCCTTGAAAATATCCGTTTTTTGACAAAAAGCCAACCCTTTTTGGGTCTTTAATTTACAATCTGCTGGCGGAAAATCCTTAAGTGCTTCAAGATACATGTCCAACTCATAGTTGAGACAACATTTGAGCTTACCACATTGACCGGCCAATTTTTGAGGGTTCAGGGCAAGTTGCTGGTAACGTGCGGATGCCGTACTGACCGACCTAAAATCCGTTAGCCATGTAGAGCAGCAAAGTTCCCGTCCACAGGAACCTATCCCGCCCAGTCGTTGGGCCTCTTGCCTATACCCTATTTGGCGCATTTCTATCCGGATACCAAAGGCTTTGGCCATATCCTTGATCAATTGCCTAAAATCCACTCGGTCCTCTGCGGTATAGTAGAACGTAGCCTTGGAACCGTCTCCCTGGAACTCCACATCACTCAATTTCATTTGAAGGTTGAGCGAAATGGCTATTTCCCTGGAACGTTTCTTGATTTCCTCTTCCCTATTCCTACATTTTTGCCAAATGTCAATATCCCTTTGGGATGCCTTTCTGTAGATTTTTGGAATGGTCTTATCATCCGGGGATACTTTTTTGCGCTTCATTTGTATCCGCACCAACTCGCCTGTTAGGGTAACGACCCCGACATCGTGTCCGGATTTGGCCTGAGTGGCCACTACATCCCCAATGGACAATGCGAGATTCTCCGTATTCCTGAAAAATTCCTTTCTACTATTTTTAAAACGTACCTCAACACAATCAAAAGGTTTTTGACCGTTGGGCAACGACATATTGGAAAGCCAGTCAAAGACTGTTAGCTTATTACAACCATCAGAGCCACAAGTTCCATTGTTCTTGCAGCCACGCGGTTGTCCATCCTTGCCGGTTGAACAACTGCTACACGCCATATTTAATATCTTGATTTAAGGAAACTTAAAGCGTTTCCTTAAAAAGGGTTCATAAAAATTACTTGTTGTAAATATAGTACAATTTGTTGCAGTAGTGAAATGCTATTTCTTGTATTTTAACACTGGGGAGCGGCCTTTTTTGAATATTTTATTACTGGCCCCCTTACCTTTCCGCAACCGTTTTTGTTCTTCATAGGGCAGTGCATGCACTTCCATACAGTCCATTGAGCAACAATTGTTCATTTTTCTGGAGCACTCCTCACATTGTATAAACAATAAATGGCAGGCTTCGTTTGCACAATTTACGTGGGTATCGCAAGGCTTACCGCATTGGTGACAATTGGCGATCACCACATCAGAAATCCGTTCGCCACGCCGATGGTCAAAAACAAAGTTTTTCCCCAAGAATTTATTTTCCAATTGCCTCTCCCTTACCTGCCGGGTGTATTCAATGATTCCACCTTCCAATTGGTATACATTTTTAAACCCTTTGTGCTTATAATAAGCACTGGCTTTTTCACATCGGATGCCTCCAGTGCAGTACATGACCAATTTTTTGTCTTCCTTGTGCTCCGCTAAATCTTGTTCTATAATATCCAGTGAGTCACGAAAAGTGTCCACATCGGGCGTTATGGCATTTTTAAAATGACCTATCTCACTTTCGTAATGGTTTCGCATATCCACCAGTATGGTATTCTCATCTTCGATAAGTTCATTGAACTGTTCTGCTCCCACATGGACCCCTTTATTGGTGACATCAAAGGTTTCATCGTTCAATCCGTCGGCAACAATCTTTTTTCGAACCTTGATTTTTAACTTCAAAAATGATTTGTTGTCCTGCTCAATAGCGATGTTCAACCTTACATTCTCCAAAAATGGGATACTGTCCAAATGTTTTTTAAAAGTGTTAAAGTTCTCGGCAGGCACCGAAAGTTGGGCATTTATACCTTCATGGGCCACATAAATACGGCCAAGAACTTCCATACTGTTCCAGGTCAGGAAAAGATAGTTCCTAAAAAGCTGGGGGTTGCCAATGTGTGCATATTTATAGAAAGAGATGGTAAGTCGGTCTTTTCCCGCTTCCTCAATAAGCGCCTCCCTTTCCTTTGCACTTAATGTATTGTACAGTTGCATGCTATACCTGGTTAAGTTCAAGAATGGTTCAAAAAATCTGGGGCAAAGATAGATAATTAAAGGGGTAGAAAATCAAAAGGGCCGTTCGGCCCTTTTAATCTTTCTCTTTTTTCATAGCAAAATTTTCTTCTTCCAAGCAATTGTGAGCTGTAATCAGCTCTATAAAGATGAGTTAGTACCTTCAAGATGCATTGTTATTAAAAAGGTTGCGTCCCCTTTGCGGCATGTTGAAAGAAATGGTATTTTAGCCTTCCTAATCAATTTTTACCATGAGCAAAGAGAAAGAAGCAAAATTAAAAGCCCTCAAACTAACACTGGACAAGTTGGACAAGACTTACGGAAAAGGTGCCGTTATGAAGATGGGGGACAGTGTTGTTGAAGATGTTGAGGTTATTCCTTCTGGCTCACTGGGACTGGATATTGCACTCGGAGTTGGTGGTTATCCCAAAGGAAGAGTGGTGGAAATATACGGTCCGGAATCTTCAGGTAAAACTACATTGACCTTACATGCCATTGCCGAAGCACAAAAGGCCGGAGGTATTGCCGCTTTTATTGATGCCGAACATGCATTTGACCGATTTTATGCCAAAAAACTTGGTGTTGACATAGATAATCTGATCATTTCCCAGCCCGACCATGGAGAACAGGCTTTGGAAATTACTGAAAACCTGATCAGGTCCGGTGCCATTGACATTGTAATCGTGGATTCTGTTGCAGCATTGACCCCAAAGAGTGAAATTGAAGGGGAAATGGGTGATTCCAAAATGGGATTGCATGCCCGTTTAATGTCGCAAGCACTGCGAAAACTAACCTCTACCATAAGCAAGACCAATTGCACGGTCATCTTTATCAACCAGTTACGTGAAAAAATTGGTGTGATGTTCGGAAATCCGGAAACAACCACGGGTGGTAATGCACTTAAATTCTATGCTTCTGTTCGATTGGATATCAGACGTTCAACCCAAATAAAAAGCACAGATGGTGAAGTGCTAGGGAACAAGACCAGGGTAAAAGTGGTGAAAAACAAAGTGGCGCCGCCATTTAAAACGGCAGAATTCGACATCATGTATGGTGAAGGAATCTCGAAAATCGGGGAAATTCTTGACTTGGGGGTTGCCTACGAAATTGTCAAGAAAAGTGGCTCTTGGTTCAGTTATGGAGACACCAAACTCGGACAAGGAAGAGATGCTGTAAAATCGCTTTTAATGGACAATCCAGAACTTTCCGATGAGTTGGAAGGAAAAATAAAAGAAGCCATTACCGCGATAAGCGAATAATCTTTTTATCGATTTTTTTGGGAGATTAACTTTTGCTTATGAAAATCCCACGCAACCCTTGTTTGTACAGCACATCTAAGGGACAAAAGGATTTTTATTATGAAAAAAGTGCTAATGCCATTTATGTTCATTGTGGCATGCTCATGGTTCGTTTCTTGCGAAGTGGACGATGATTCCCCCAACTTTTACTTTACAGCCTTGACCACAATTGAGGCAGATGTGCCAGAATCATTTGAATTTGGTAAAACCTATAACATTGATGTAACTTACCGAAGACCAAATGACTGTACCTTTTTTGAAGGTTTTGACGTAGTAGAAACGACAACGACCGGTCGTGATGTTGTGGTAATAGGCTCTGTGCTCACGGATGATAACCGAACATGTAACGATACCACTGACGAAGTAGTGGCCACCTTAAAGTTCAACGTAATTTATACCGAAGAGTATACTTTTAGATTTTATGCAGGTGATGATGCCGAGGGCAATGCGACCTACTTGGAATACAAAGTTCCGGTAGTAACTGAGTCTTCAACAAATATATAATAGATAGCAATCCAGAATTGACCAACATTTGGATCTTGAAGAACTAATAGAGAACTGTAAAAAAGGGAAGCGACAGGCCCAAGAAGAATTGTACCGGAGATATTCGAGCGTTCTTTTTGGTATGTGCCTAAAATACTCCCGGAATAAAACTGAAGCGGAAGACAACCTTCACGACAGTTTTATTACCATATTCGACAAACTCGATCAGTTTAGTTTTAAAGGGTCTTTTGAAGGGTGGATCAAAAGGATTACCGTAAACACGGTATTACAGAAATATAGAAAAGACCAGCACCTCAACGTGGTTTCCGAAAACATCGAAGATGAGATTGAGGTAGATACAGAAGATACGGATATAAGCCTATCCACATTGTTGGGATATATTCAAGAACTGCCACATAAATACAGGTTAACGTTCAATCTGTATGTGCTGGATGGTTACAGCCATAAAGAAATCGGTGAGATGTTGGGGACATCCATCGGGACTTCAAAATCCAATTTGGCACGTGCCAAAGCGATTTTGAGGGATAAAATTGAAAAAGCTAAAATAAACATTGCTTAAACAGCATGATCATGGGGAAAAAGAATTTAGAGCAATTGTTCAAAGAAAGCTTTCAGGACTTTCAGGAAGTTCCAGACCAAAAAGTCTGGGCTTCCATTAAAGCTTCTTTGGACAACAAAAAACAAAAAAAACGGGCAGTTCCAATTTGGTGGGGCCTTGGGGGTATAGCTGCTACTTTGGCCATACTTCTGTTGACAATCAATCCGTTTTCCGAAGAACCAAAAGAAGAGCAAATTATTTCGGACAGGGAAAACATTTCTCTGCCGAAATCTTCCGAAAATAGCGACAAGGGCACAGATGATTCCAGCAACCCTTCACAGATTGCAAATAAAGAGCGTTTGATGAACAGCGAAGCTTTGGAAGAAAAGGGAAGTCCAATGATAAACAACAACTTGGATGTTAACTCCAAAACAGCAGTGGCTGCCAACCCTTCATCCAACCCAAAAAGAATTGGGGCGGCTGTAGTGGGCCAAGCAGAAAAAAATAGCAGCTTTACCAAATCCGAAGCATCGCTCTCCAAAAAAGAGGACACCTTAAACAACAATCAGGTGGTCGTTGCAAAAGATGAAAAGAACGAATCCCTTAACGAACAGGTATTGTTCAACAAACAAGAAGAAGCTATAGCTCAGAACAAAAAGGAGGAAGAAGATAAGAAACAATCCATTTACGATGCTATTGAACAGCAAGAAACCGCAGAAGAAGAATTGGCAGCGGAAAACAAAACTGGTAAATGGTCGGTTGGACCTTCTTTGGCGCCCGTATATTTTGATGCAACAGGAGATGGGTCCCCAGTTGGCCCTGACTTCGCTACAAATTCAAAATCGGGCAACCTAAATTTAAGCTATGGTCTCACCGTTGCCTACGAAGTGGCAAAAAAAATAAAAATACGTTCTGGAATACACCGTGTAAATTATGGCTACAGCACCAATGATGTGGTTTTCTCTTCCACTTTACAAGCCGCTTCGGCCAATAAAATTGCCAATATAGACTATACCCCTAACTCCGAAACGATTATTGTTCAAAGTATGGACAATGCCAAAAGTCCACAGACCATTAGCTCCAAAGAAATTGCATTGAACGAAACACCTTCTTTAGAAGGTGAAATGCTACAACAGCTTGGTTATATAGAAGTTCCGTTGGAAATAAATTATGCCGTTTTGGACAAAAAATTCGGCATCGATCTAATTGGAGGAATCAGTTCCCTATTCCTTGTGGACAATTCAGTATTGTTGGAATCCGATGATTTGGTCACAGAAATGGGTGAGGCCAATAATATAAATTCTTTGAACTTTAGTGCCAATGTGGGCATGGGCCTTAATTATAAATTTTCTCCAAAAATCCGGGTTAATGTGGAGCCGGTGTTCAAGTATCAATTGAACACATTTTCCAACGTATCAGGCTCTTTTCAACCCTATACCATTGGAGTCTACAGTGGTTTTAGCTTTAAGTTTTAACCTATAAGAAGTTGGTTAGGAAGATTGCTCCTTTAAGCAATCAGTAAAGCGCTCTGTTTTTATGGAGCGCTTTTTTATGGCCCACATTCCCATATTTTTCTTACATTATGATCCTAAACAATAACCAACTCTCTGACAATGTGAAAAATGAACGGTTCGAGGACATCCTCATATACTTTTCCAAATCGCTCATGGGCAAGGAAAATGAAGAAGATATTCTATGGGATGTAGCCAAGAACTGTATCTCCAAGTTAGGTTTTGTGGATTGCGTTGTTTATTTGGTGGATCATGATGAAAATTTGCTCGTGCAAAAAGCTGCTTACGGCCCAAAAAGCCCAAAAGACAGGACGCTTTACAATCCAGTGGAAATAACCATAGGCGAAGGAATTACAGGTAGTGTAGCAAAAAACCGAAAACCTGAACTGATCCTTGACACTTCAAAAGATTCTCGTTATATCGTCGATGACGACAATAGACTTTCGGAAATATGTGTGCCCATAGCGTATGAAGACAATCTTTATGGCGTAATTGATTGCGAGCACCCGGAAAAAGGATTCTTCACACAAGGCCACCTTAGAATACTTTCTGCTATTGCTTCTATTTGTGCAATTAAGATTAAAAATGTTAGGGATAATAAAAGATTGGTAGAAAAGCAAGAAAATCTTTTAAAGATAAAAGGTGAAATGATAGAGCTTAAACTCAAGGCCCTAAATTCCCAACTAAACCCCCATTTTGTTTTTAACTCTTTGAATGCAGTTCAATATTTTATCACTACCCAGAATACCAAATCGGCCCTGGATTATTTTTCAACATTCAGTAGGTTGGTCCGCTTTTACCTAAACCAGCTTGGAAAGGACACCACTTCTCTATACAACGAAATTGATTTGTTGCACTGGTACCTAAAGCTTCAAAAATTGAGGTATGACGATTCTTTTGATTATACGATATCCATTAAAAAGGAAAACAACAAAACCAAAGAAGCCGTTATACCAACTTTTGTGATACCAACGCTTTTTGAAAACATTGTGGAACAATCCAACATAAACAATGTGACCAATCAACTTTTTAACATTGTTATCAAGGTATCAGAGGACGTAGTGAAAATAGAAGTGCAATATCAGTGCAAAGGTTTGGAACATGAGGATCTGGCAAATCAAAGGTACAGGGAGGACATTGTTAAATGGAAAGACCAAGTTGAATTGCTCAATACCGTTAAGGGTTATGAAATTTCACATGAAACCTCCAATTCCTTCAAAAGAGGCCTACACAAAAAGAACATAGTTCTACAACTTCCCAACCTCGTTTAGTGAACTGGTCTTGAATCAGAAATCAGTTCTTTCAAGATAACGCTCCTTACTTCTTCCCTTAATGTAGAGGTATCTTCGGCGCTTAAAATACCTGTTTCAAAAAATTGATGGACTTTTACCCTTGTTTTTCCAGGCCCACCGCTGAAAAAAGTGAACGAGAATCTCTTTTTATTATCGTAAAAAGTCATGGGCACGACAGGGATTTTATGGGCAATGGCCATTCTAAAGGCCCCGTCCTTAAAGGAGTCCAGTACTATTTCCTCATCAGGGACACCCCCTTCAGGAAAAATACAAATGCTCAAACCCTGATCCAAACGTCTTTGCGCCCTTAGATACACCCCTGTTCTACTCCTAACATTGTCCCTGTCCACCAAAATACACACCCTTTTATAAAAAAATCCGAAAATGGGTATGTTAACCAGTTCTTTTTTACCCACAAACACAAAAGGGCTTCTGCTAACATGGAGCATCAACATAATATCCAGCATGCTGGTGTGGTTGGCAACCAACATATAACTCCTTCCCCTCTCCATTCGTTGTTCACGCACAACTTTCGGAAAGCAGCACATACCATATAAAATAGGACGGGCCCATAAATTTCGGGCCAACCAAAAAAATTGTGGGTATGTCTTTTCCGAAATGGTAAAAACCAATAAGAAGGGGAAAAACAATAGAATGGGAACGGCAACCAGTATATAGAACCATACCCTGTACAAAACATGTCCCACATTTCTGATTATTCCAAGCATCTGCCAAAAGTAAAGTATTTCAATAATTTACACAGCATCTCCATTTCAAAGGCAACAAACCTTTTAAACAAGTGGTACTTCCCGCTTTTTTTATATGTATGGGATGCTTACATTTACTGGCAAAAATTTAGCATGGCCCGAATTCTGACCGGAATACAAAGTACAGGAACGCCTCACTTGGGGAATATTCTTGGTGCGATTGCTCCAGCCATTGAAATGGCAGATGACCCCAAGAACGATTCGTTCCTTTTCATCGCTGATATGCACTCGCTTACCCAGATCAAGGATGGCGAGCTATTGAGAAACAATACCTATGCCATTGCAGCCACTTGGCTCGCCTTTGGCCTCGATATTGAAAAGACGGTTTTCTACCGACAAAGTGATATTCCACAAACAACAGAATTGGCTTGGTACCTTAGCTGTTTTTTCCCATACCAACGATTGACCTTGGCCCATGGCTTCAAGGACAAAGCCGATAGGCTGGGGGATGTGAATGCAGGTCTATTCACCTACCCAATGCTCATGGCTGCCGATATTCTGCTGTATGATGCGGATATTGTTCCCGTAGGGAAAGACCAGCTACAACATTTGGAAATGACCCGCGATGTTGCCTCCCGTTTCCACAACCAAATGGGAGAAACCTTCGTGATACCACAGGGCAAAGTGCACGAACAAACCATGTATGTTCCCGGTACCGATGGTGAAAAAATGAGCAAAAGCAGGGGCAACCTCATCAATTTGTTCCAACCGGACAAGAAACTCCGCAAGCAGATCATGGGCATTGTTACGGACAGTACCCCCATGGAAGACCCAAAAGACCCGAGCAAGGATAACGTATTTGCACTGTACAAACTATTGGCCACTCCAGAACAAATTGAGGAAATGAGCGCCAATTACTTAGCAGGGAACTACGGCTACGGTCATGCAAAACAAGCTTTGTATGAGCTTATTTTGGAAAAGTTTGAGGAGCCCCGTGAAAAGTTCGAATACTATATGAACCACCTTGATGAAGTGGACGAAGCCTTGGCTTTTGGTGCCGAAAAAGCCCGCAAAGTAGCCGATGAGGTTTTGGCCCGGGTTCGTGAAAAATTGGGGTACTAGCTTTTTATCGAAAATTGGGTCTATCACCGCCCTTTTTGATTTATTCGAAAAATTGCAGAAAACCTTTACGCTACACACTTTTTTGTGCCATATCTCGATTTTTTGTGGTAAGTTTCCGTTAAACTACACCCATAAACAGGGTGACTGTTCTGTTATCACCCACCTCGATAAACAGTTGTTTTCTGATGTATGTAGCGGTGATTTTTATTAGAATTTGGGTTGAAAAGCTTAGGTTTTTCGACCAATGACCCTCTCTTTTTTAATTTTAATAGCTCACGGAACAATATCTAATATTTGAAAATTTCCGCCTCTTAAACCTTAAAATTTCACACTCACACCGCCTCGAACATTTTACCCGGCAATGGACGGATTACGCCCTTCATTTCCATATTTAAAAGTGTAGACGAAACTTTAAAAATGGGCAATTTGCACTCCAAGGCCACGGTATCCAGCAATTGTTTACCGTTCAACTGCAAATAGGAATAGATTGACTGTTCTGTTTCATTCAACTCGATAAACAGCTGTTTTTGTACCTCCTTTTCCTTCTTTTCTTCTTCAATTTCCCATCCCAAGAGATAAATTAGCTCAGCCGCTGAAGTCAATAAATGGGCTTTTTGATATTTGATAAGATCATTGCAGCCTTTGCTCCATTTGTCCGTCGCCCTTCCAGGTACCGCAAAAACATCCCGATGGTAGCCGTGGGCCAAATCAGCCGTAACCAAACTACCTCCTTTTTCCGCGGACTCAATTACAATGGTTGCCTCGCTGATACCCGCAATAATTCGATTACGTTTTAGGAAATTTTCACGGTTCGGTTGACTGGTGCTCCAAAACTCTGTCATAAAACCTCCATTCTCTTCAATCTTGGATTTATATTTTGAATGGATCTTTGGATAAATTTGATTGAGCCCATGTGCCATACAGGCAATGGTCTGTAATCCATGGTCTATAGCCGCTTTTTGTATGGCGATATCCACCCCGTAGGCCAATCCACTAACTATAACAGGGTTTAAGGGAGCAATTTCCTCTATAAATTGATTACAAAAAGAAGTGCCGTAGTTGGTCACGTTCCTAGTTCCGACCACACTGATTATCTTTTGGTGCCGTAAATTGATATTGCCTTGTTGAAACAGTAAAATAGGACCATCAACACAATGCTTCAAACGATCGGGATAGTCATCATCCATAAAATAGGAGACGGTGATGCCTTCTTTGGACAAAAATTCAAACTCTTTTCGGGCCTCTTCAAAGTAAATGGGGTTGTGAAGACCTTTCAAAGTCATCTTGCCAATACCATCAATTTTTAAAAGGTGTTGCGGCTTGTCCTCAAAAACAGCTATTGGGCTACCACAATGGGCAATTAATTTTTTCGCCGTAACATCTCCGATGTTGGGAATATTCTGCAACCGTAAGGCTGCAATAATTTCAGGTTCAGTCATTTGATTTGGGTGTCAAAGTTGTTCACAAAATACAGATTTTCAAATGTTAATAAAAAGTTATCCGGCTTATTTTGTACTCTTCCTTTTTTTGCAATATTTGTGGTCATGCGGATTGATTCATACATAAAAGAACTATTGTTTGACTACAACTGTGTAGTGGTGCCGGGTTTTGGGGCTTTTTTGGCCCATAGTAAATCTGCAGAAATTGATTTGGCCACCAACACTTTGGTGCCGCCCAGCAAAGCTATTTCCTTTAATGCCCAACTTTCCAAGAACGATGGGCTGTTGGTTTCCCATATTTCCAAAGAAAAGAAATTGGGGTATGAGGAAATGCTGGTAGAAGTCGAAAACATTGCCCGGGAATGGAACAATAGGCTTCATCAAGGTGAGAGCATAGAGCTTTTTGGTATTGGCAAACTTTGGCACAACAGCGAAAAGCGTATCCAATTCCAACCAGAGGAAAAAGTGAACTTTTTGACCTCATCATTTGGTCTATCAACATTTGCTGCAACACCTATACAACGAGAAGTGATCAAAGAGGAAGTGGAAGCACTTGAAGAGCGTATTCCGTTCATTATCACTCCAGAAAAAAGGGAGCAAACCTCTTTTAGACCTTGGTTAAAGTATGCTGCCGTCATTTTATTGGCCGTTTCGTTGGGGGTTACCTCTTACCGCACCTATGGCGATATCCAACAGAAAGAGGTAGCTGCACAGCAAGATGCACAACAGGAAGTATCTCGCTTGATCCAAGAAGCTACTTTTTTTGAAAGCTCCCCATTAGAGCTTCCTGCAATAAATATCAAGGTGACCAAAAAGCAATTGGGCAAACACCATATAATAGCAGGGGCGTTCCGCGAGGAAAAAAATGCCAACAAAAGAGTGTCCCAACTAAAGGAAAAGGGCTATAATGCCTTTTATTTGGGGGTAAACAAATACGGCCTGCACCAAGTGGCCTATGATAGCTTTGAGAACCCCAAGGAGGCACTTGCTTTTTTAAAAAAGGTAAAAACAGAAGATTCAAGGGATGCTTGGATGCTTTCTGAGAAATAATCCTACTTTCTTTTAAAACCATTCCACACTTCAATATCTTTACGCAAAATTTTAAGGTATGCGCGCGAAAACACCTAGTGAATCCCGTACGGTAATGACCGATTTGGTGTTGCCCAGTGAAACCAACCCACTGAATAACCTTTTTGGCGGGGAACTATTGGCCCGCATGGATCGAGCTGCCAGTATATCCGCCCGTAGACACAGCCGTAGAATTACGGTGACTGCCTCGGTGAACCATGTAGCGTTTAACCGTGCTGTTCCATTGGGCAGTGTGGTGACGGTTGAGGCATCGGTCTCCAGGGCATTCAAAACTTCTATGGAGATATTCATCGATGTTTGGATCGAGGACCGTTTTACCCAAGAGCGCACAAAGGCCAACGAGGCCATATATACCTTTGTTGCCGTAGATGATACAGGGAAACCCACCGAAGTGCCCCCTTTGAAGCCCGAAACCGACTTGGAGAAGGAACGCTATGCCGCTGCCCTGAGGAGAAAACAGTTGAGTTTGGTGCTTGCCGGCAAAATGAAACCTTCGGATGCTACGGAGTTAAAGGCATTGTTTACATCCTAAAATTTAGAAATCGAAGTTATCGGGGTCAGGGCCAAACCGTTTGCCCCTGTCCAGGCCATCGAGCAATTTCATGTCTTCTTCCGAGAGTTCAAAATCAAAAAGTTCGGAGTTAGAGATGATACGCTCTTTTTTGGACGATTTTGGTATGGTCACCACCCCTTTTTGAAGGTCCCAGCGCAACACAATCTGTGCAATGGTCTTATTGTATTTTGAGGCCACATCCTTCATAATATCCAAATCAAAGATATTTCCCTGCATCAAAGGGGACCATGCCTCATACTGAATACTCTTGGCATTGCAGTAATCAATTAAATCCTGTTGCACCAAATACGGATGGAACTCCATTTGGTTTACCATGGGCACAATCTCGGCGGAAGTCAGCAAATCTTCCAAATGGTGCTGCAAAAAGTTACTGACGCCAATGGCGCGCACCCGTTTTTCTTTATAAAGTCTTTCAAGGGCTTTCCAAGTTTCCTTGGACAGTTCCCCTTTGGGCCAATGGATCAAATACAAATCCAAATACTCCGTTCCCAGTCGCTTCAAACTAGCATCAAAAGCTTTTAATGTGGAATCGTATCCTTGATCCGTATTCCAGACCTTACTCACTAAAAACACATCCTTTCTGTCGACATTGCTTTCCTTTATCCCAACACCAACACCTTCCTCGTTGTGATAAAAGGCAGCTGTATCTATATGTCTATACCCATGGTTCAAAGCAGTTTTTACTGCATTGATCACTTCACTCCCATTTTCGGATTGATACACCCCCAATCCTAAATAGGGCATTTGGACACCATTGTGTAATTCAAAGGAGCCCTGTAAGTCCGTTATTTTCTTCATTGTATTAAAGTTGATAGATCCATTCTTCCGGGTTCAACCTGTTAGAGTCCTTATAAAGATAAAACTTCAGTTTGGTGGTGCCGTCAAACCGATTGGTATTTATCTCTCCAAGAGGTTCTTTGGCGGCCACTTTATCCCCTTTTTTAACGTACAATTCCGATAAGTTATAGTATGTACTGATATAGTTACCGTGTTTTATTTGCACCCCTTTGCTTCCCCCGGGAACGGACAAAATAGCGATTACCTCTCCTTCAAAAATGGCTCTTGCCTTACTTCCCTTGTCCGTGGTAATGGTTACCCCGTTGTTTCGGTGCTTAATTCCCGGATAGAGCTTATCGGCATAAACGCCATATCCTTGGCTTTTCACCCCTTTTTCCACGGGCCAGATCAATCTCCCCTTGTTGGAAGAGAAATTATCCGCCAACAATTTGGTCTCAGGTGTCATTACAAAAGTTGCGCTGCTGGTCGATTTTCCAGAACTTTTATTGGAACTGGCAATGGCACTCTTGATCATTCTTTCTATCTCTCGATCAATTTTACGGGCCTCAGCTTGCTTTTTTGCAATGGCAGAGGTGTATTTGGCCTCGTTTTGTTTAATGCTCGTTAAAAGGCGTTTTTGGGATTCGATTTCTTTTGAAAGCTCGGCCTTGGCGCGCTGATTTTCCGCAATCAATTGCTCTTTCTCCTTTCGTTGTCGGACAAGATCCTGATTTAAGCGTGTAAGTTCTTCAGTTTTCTTAACAATATCCTCTCCCTGCTTCTTACGGTGTTTTGCATACTGCTGCATATATTGGAGCCGTTTAAATGCCTGAAAGAAATTCTCTGCGGACAAAAGAAACATCAATCGGTTACTTTGGGATTTGTTCTGATAGGTTTTTTGGATCAAATTGGCATAGTCATCCTTCAATATTTTCAAGTCCTCCCTCAGCTTGCTAATGTTTCTTATGTTGACGTTTATTTGTCTATTAAGCAGATTTGATTGCTGATTGGTTACTCGTATGAGCTCTTGCCTAACATTGATTTTCTTGTCCAATGCCTCCATTTGGTCCAAAACAGAACCCTTTTCCTTACGTTCGGCAAAGAGTAATCTGTTGATTTCCTGTATTTCCTTTTGCAAGCGTTCCCGTTTTACCTCAAGCACCTTTTGTTCACTGGTCTGGGCGTAGGCTGACACAGAAACAAAAAATATAACTACTACATAATAAACACAATATGAAATTTTATCTTTCATATTACTTTAATGTAATTTTATCATATCCCTTAGGAACTTTATACGGAAAACTCATAGGTTTGTTCAGTTCTAAATTACGAAAACTTAAATCTATTGTAGTCAGATCACCAGCCTCTTCTGCCACAATCTGTATTTCGTCGGGCAAAACGTTTCCGGAAATATTCTGATAGGTATATTTTGCCTGCAACTGTCTTGCTTTCTCCGGTTGTGATATTTCTTGCTCAGCGATTTTAAAGTTTTTGGGCTCCAATTGAAACAAAATCTTAAAAAGCTCTCTGGCCTTTTTGGGTTTTAATTGGTAGTTCCCATTGCTCACTTCTGTATTAAATTTTTCTTTCCTAAGGTCAAAAACGGCATTCCCAAGCAATAGGTTCTGTACCTTTTCAAAATCGAGGTCCGTCCCTAGCAGTTGGCTCAAATAACTAAAGTCCCCATCAAAATATTCATTTTGCAGCTTATTGTAGAACGACACTTTGTTCGGGGTAATGTGTGCTTTAACAACACCAAGGGGACCGCTCATCCAAATTACCTTGTCCTTTTCCATACGCAAGCTCACATTGACACCTTGTGACTCTTCGCCATTGCTATAATCAATTTTGAGCCTTCCTCTCAAGGTCTTAAAATTTGGTTGATTCAGGTAGTGGGCGTTGATAATATTCTTGGCGGACATCTTTGCGTTTGTCTCCCCTCCCGTAATGGACTTCGTGCTTTTACAGGAACCCAGCATAATCAGAAGTACCGTAAATAAGCCAATTTTTGTTATGTATTTATATAAAAGCATTATGATCCCGAATTAATCTTGTTCAAATATTCGCTAGCTTTTTGGGTATTTCCAATTTTGGTGTAACCCTCTGAAAGCTGTTTATATATTTTGTTCTTCAAATCCTCATCATCCAAAAGGTAATCAAGTCCAGTTTCCAAAACCTCTATCCCCTTATTGGGATTGCCCGTATTATTTAAAGCCGTACCGTTGGCATAGTAAAAATACGGTTGTAATGGATAAGAATCCAGAGCTCCTTGGGAAACATCCAACAATTCTTTAAAGTTGGATTCTGATATCAACCGTTCCATTTTGGACCTCAATTCAACCAGTGGGTCATCTTTTTCTTCTTGTTTGGCTATCGGGGCTATCGGTTTTTCATTTTCTTTATGGAGGGAATCCTTGATTTTTCGTTGCAACTCCGATTTCAGTAGGGAATTTTCCAGTTGGTCCAGCACTTTTGAGGCTTCCCCATATTTCTTCATCTTGAAAAGAGAAACGGCCATATTCTGCTGAAGTTTTTTGTTCCCGTAGGGTATTCTATCTTTTATGGTCTCGATGGGGCTACCTTGTTTATCCAAAATAGTCAACAAATTATCCAAATACCAATAATCCGAAGGTTCTGAAAGCAGGGCCTTGATGGCATAATCCTGAGCCTGGACATACTTTTTGTCTAGCAGATAGGCTTTCGCCAATTCATAATCCACCACACTATTGTCCGGCTCCAACTGCTTGCATTTAAGAAACATATCTACGGCTCTGTCGTAGTTCTGGATGCCTTTCTGTTTAAGGGCCTCAAAGAAATTTTCTTGAAACTCATCGGTATATTCCTCAAGATAGACATCGGCACTTTCCTGTTCTTCTTGGGCATAAGATGTGTTAAGTGTCATTGCCGACACCGATAAAAGCATACAAAGAAAATGTGTTCTTTTCATAACATCCCAAGTCCCCATCAAACTAAAAACCTCTTCTAAAGTTATTCCAAAACGGAATAATCTCCAATACTAATGGTCTCAAAATTACCATTGTATATGACATGGTTGCCAATCATTGCGTTGTCCAAGTTGGCGTTGCTTATTTTACTATTGCTCTGAATAAGGCTGTTCTTTATGGTCGAATTCTCCAAAATGGTGTTTGCGCCCACAGACACGTAAGGTCCAACTGTGGTGTTTTTAAGCACAACATTCTCGCCTATAAAACAAGGTTCCACAATATTGGCATTTTCCTGTTTTACAGAGTCGGCGATCATCTGTTCCCCTTCTTTTTCCAAGAAGCCAAGCATTCGCTGATTGGTTTCCACGGTTACATTCTTATTGCCACAATCCATCCATTCATCCACTTTACCTGGAACAAATTTCATGCCCTTTTCCATCATTCTTTTAATACCATCATTGATCTGGTACTCCCCTCCATGTGTGATATCGTTATCCAATACATGCTGTAGTTCGTTTTTGAGTACTCCTACATCTTTGAAATAGTAAATACCGATTACGGCCAAATCAGAAACAAACTCCTGTGGTTTTTCGACCAACTCAACTATTTCATTGTTTTCGTTCAGTTTAACCACTCCATAAGCTTCCGGCCGCTCCACTTGTTTGACCCAGATAACACTATCCGCTGATTTATCAAGATCAAAATCCGCTCTGATCAAAGTGTCGGCATAGGCAATCACCGCAGGGCCGCTCAGAGACGCTTTGGCGCTCATTATGGCATGTCCGGTACCAAGAGGCTTGTCTTGCCTGTATATTGAACCTTTAGCGCCCAATTCCTCTGCTAAAGACATTAAGCTATCCACAACATCATCGCCAAAAAAGGCAGGGTCGCCCAGGATAAAGGCAACCTCATCAATCGGTTCACCCAATACTTTTGCAATATCACTCACCAATCGATGAACAATAGGCTTGCCCGCTACTGGAATCAGTGGCTTTGGCACTGTTAGTGTATGTGGTCTCAATCGGGAACCTCTTCCCGCCATCGGAACGATTATCTTCATAGTTTACGCACCTGTCTGGGCAGGTGTCTATTTTTAATGGTTAGACTTTTTTAATAAAATAAGGTCTCGACTACGCTCGACCTGACAATCTTTACTTGGTGCCGGTGCTTCCAAAACCACCCTCTCCTCTATCCGTGTCGGAAAGGCTTTCGACTTCTTCCCACTCCGCACGTTCGTGCTTCGCAATGACCATTTGGGCAATTCGCTCACCGTTTTCTACGGTAAAATCATCGTTGGATAAGTTTACCAAGATGACCCCAACATTTCCACGGTAATCGGCATCAATGGTTCCCGGGGCGTTCAAAACGGTTATTCCTTTTTTGGCGGCCAATCCACTCCGTGGTCTTATCTGTGCTTCATAACCCACGGGCAGCTCGATAAAAAGTCCGGTTGGGACAATGACCCTTTCCAATGGTTTTAAAGTTATGGGCTTTTCTATATCCGCTCGTAAATCCATCCCTGCTGAGGCAAGGGTCTCGTAATGGGGCAACCTATGGCCCGATTTATTTATGATCTTAATCTTCACGTTTTATAAAAATGCTTCTTAATTTATCTGCTTCCATCTTATATACTAACCCCAAAAATAACAAAAGTAGTACGCTGCCCCCTATTAAATTTCTATTAAAAACATAGAAGGATAGTATTGAAAATATGAGCGATACGGAAAGGTAGAACCCAATCTTGCGCATGTTGTAGGGAACCGGGTAATATTTTTTGCCAAAATAATAGGACAATATCATCATGCTCCCATAAGCTGCCAAGGTGGCCAGGGCCGATGCCATATATCCAATTTTTGGGATAAGCACAATGTTGATGACCAATGTGATGATGGCTCCTACGGACGAAATATAGGCACCGAACTTGGTTTGGTCCGTTACCTTGTACCAAACGGAGAGATTGTGATAAATGCCCAAACAAAAACTTCCCAAAAGGATTATTGGCACAACATCCAAGGCCTCCCAAAAGGCAGGGTCACGGACCAGTAATCTTTTCAAGGGATCAATCAATACAATAACGCCCAAAAAAATAATGCTGCCCATGATCACAAAATAGTTGGTGATCTGTGCATAGGTCTTTTGAGGGTTTTCCGAATTGGCATGGCTAAAAAAGAATGGCTCCACTCCTAAACGAAAAGCAGTGCCGAACAGGGTCATAAAAACCACCAACTTATAACAGGCGGAATATTTTCCTATTTCTGCCTTGGCAACATCCTCGGGCAACAAATAATCAAGCAGAATACGGTCGAAAACCTCGTTTACGGTGAACGCGATTCCTGCCACCATAACAGGCAGGGCATATTTGATCATTTCCTTCCACATACCCTTATCGAATCTATATTTACTATCAAAATAAATCCCACTTACCCACAAAAAGGCCATGCCACTGGAAATTACATTGGCAATAAAGACATACTCTATCTGAAAATCCGGTGTAAAAAAATTCGCCCAAAATGATTGCCCGTTTTCAGCCAATTCGGGCAACAGGGTCAAGAAAAAAATGTTCAGAAGCAAGTTCACTGCCACGGTGGACACTTTTACCACAGAATATCGAAGTGAGCGTTCCTTGGCCCTTAGCCATGCAAATGGAACAATGGTCAGGGCATCCAAAACCAATATCAAAATAATATAGACCATTAGGGATTCCTTCACATCTATCAACGATGCAAACGCTTGTTTAAACAGTAGGGATGCCACAAAAAAGACCAGTGAAGAAATCAATAGTGAAATCAATGAAGTCGAAATCACGCGCTCTTTATCGGTATACTTATTGAAAAAACGGAAAAATGCCGTTTCCATACCATAGGCGAGTACCACATTAAAAATGGCAAACCAGGAGAAAATCACCGAGATCTCACCGTAGGTTTCAGGGTTCATTACCGATGTGTACAAAGGCACCAATAAAAAGGACAGTACCCTCGGCAATACCGTGGCCAAACCATAGATAAATGTTTGTTTAAAAAGCTTTTTTAGTGGATTCAATCGGTGTTGCTTCTTTAAAATCCTTGATTAGGTGGCTACAAGTTACGCAAAAGCCATTATTACCTAAACCTTATTGTCCTAAGAAAAACCAAAAAGGCCACCGAATCGGTGGCCTCTGTATATGTTAAATTATGAATGTCCTAATTATTCAATGCCTCGGCACCGCCAACAATCTCAAGGATTTCGTTGGTAATGGATGCCTGACGCGCTTTGTTGTAGGTCAGTTTTAATTCATCTCTAAGTTCGGCCGCATTGTCCGTTGCCTTGTGCATGGCCGTCATACGGGCACCGTGTTCACTCGCAAAGGAATCCCTGATTGCCTTGAACAATTGTGTCTTCAAAGATTTAGGAATCAATTCTT
>CEVF01154658.1_pt1 | contig 21639 bp, 27 predicted proteins | sample 356441 | NCBI WGS metagenome assembly CEVF01 (sample SAMEA2622765, study PRJEB7988) | marine metagenome | biome: marine biome (ENVO:00000447); feature: surface water layer (ENVO:00002042); material: "saline water (ENVO:00002010), including plankton (ENVO:xxxxxxxx)" | depth 5 m | reverse complement strand
ATGAAAATGGTTGCTTTCCAAAAGAATTTTCGTTGAATGATAGGCATTGGTCTGCAATGTTTCCGGTAAATTTATATGGGGTGATAAATAATTTAGATTTATCAATAAAAAGTCAAAAAGACGATGTTTTAATAGAAACAAAAATGATAGATGTGGGAAAAGATTTTCATTCAACAATAAAGGAGTATGTAAAATGATTCCTAAAATTATACATCAAACATGGAAGAATGAAAACATTCCTTATGACACATTCAAAAAAGAATGGATTGATTCGTGGACAAATTTAAATCCTGCATGGGAATATAAATTGTGGACGGACGAAGACATTTTAAGTTTTATTGAAGACAAATTTCCTTGGTTTGTAAATAGATTTAACGAGTACCCTAAGAATATTCAAAGAGTGGATGCGTTTCGTTATTTTGTTTTATATGAATATGGTGGATTATATGCAGATATGGATTTTGAATGCTTTAAAAATATTGATGAAATCACAGAACAAAAATATAATTTGATGTTAAGTCGTGAGCACGATCAGCATAAAAATTCAAAAACGATATTGTATCGGTGTGTTGCAAACTCATTGATGTTTTCCAACAAAAAGCATAAATTTTGGGAACACGTATTTGAAGTATTAATGTCAAAAAAAGATTTAAGTGACGTGCTATCAACAACAGGTCCAATTATGTTGACCGAAGCACTTGAAAGTTACAACGAAATTGAGGATTTGCAAATGATGCCATCTACTTGGTTTTATCCGTATACATGGAGATATTTTAAAAATATCAAGGGAAGACGAAAAGTAAAACGTATTCTCAAAAAAGCAACGCAAACAACATCAGATGATTGGCCAAATTCATACGGAGTTCATCGTTGGACGGAGGTGTGGACATGAAAAGTTTAAAAGGAATTTATTTACTGCGTGATATGCAAACAAACTTATGGGATGGAAGCAAATTTTATGCAACTAATATTCTAAATAGTTTCTTTTATTTATCATTGAAAGAAAAAAACAGAAACATTTATGATGAATATCGTGAACTCGTAAACACTACTTGCAGACGAGTATACAAAAGAAGACCAAATACAAAAGTTGCACCTTACGAAACATTTTATTCAATTTACGAGGACATCCGTGACAATGGATTTGAAGCAAATTCTCATGTAAAATTCGGACCAGGTAGAAAAGATATGGGCAATTTAATTACAGATGGCCAGCACAGAGCATCGATTCTTTTATATTTAGATATAAACATTCAAATAAAATGCAATGGCAGAACTGCTGTACCACATTATGAATCAACTGAATTTGTAAAACCTAAAAAATAATATGGAAAATAAAAAAATATCTATGGTCGTTATGAACTGGCTTCGTCCTGAAGTTTTGCAAAATGATATTCTTCCTAATATGGTGAAATACGAACTACTTGATGAGATTATTATTTCACATGGTCGTGAAGATACCTATTTTGAATTTGATGATCCTAAAATTGTGAATCGGAAAGATTGGGGAGACATAAACGAATATTACGGATTAAGTCGTAGATTTCTTGCATCATCAGAAGCAAAAAACGATGTTATTTTAATGATTGATGATGATGAGTATCCAACAGAAGATGCAGTAAAACGATTATACGAGAAGTACAAAAAGAATCCAAATAGAATGTATGGTCCGTTCGGTCAGAATTTGAGAAACGGAAACTACAATTATCATATGAGATTCGGTGAGGTATGTGTATTGATTACGAAATGCACAATGTTCAACAAAGAATTATGTTGGCAGTTTTTCAAGTATATGCCAATGATGCGTGAGATTTTGAAAGAAGGAAAACCATATTGGAATGGAGAAGATATATTGATGTCTGCGGTTGCTCGTCATTATTACGGAACGAACAATTATGCAGTTAGTAAGTGTGGTAATGTAAACCCGATAGAAGGTCGTGAAAATAAACGTAAACGTGCAATTGCAAGTTGGAAAGGTCACAAGTGGTATCGTGGTGACGTAGTTCGTCATTGTGCAAAATATTTTAACATTTGGTCGGAGTGGGTAAAATAAATTCAATGGAGTATTTTGATAAATTTGTAAGTCTTGGTCGTGATTGTCACACAGCTTTAATGATAAGATGTAAGTATTTCAATGATGTTTCCAACGAAAAAGAATTTTTTTTTAATGAAAAATTGTTTAAGTCAAAAAGTTATCCACATGGTGCTTATTTATTTGATTGGATTATTAACCAACCACTTGGCCTATACAAATGTTTAAACTCAAAGTTTGCGGGTATAAATGACTTCGAGAATTTCAGATTACGACCAACTGGAAGATACCGTAGACCAATTCCGATAAATGATTTATATGGAATGTCGTTCAACCATTTTAGCAAAGATTTGACAAGACAAACTTACTATGTGAGTAACAAGCAAAAAATTGATTTGTATTTTAAAAAAATATTTAGAGAAATTATAAGAAAATATGAGTATCTTGTTAATAAAATGCTAGATTTATTAAATTCAAAACAGAAAATATTGTTCGTGTACAACGATTATAAGCAAAAAACCGAAAGTTCATTTTTTGCTGAATTGTTATCTCTGCTAAATAACTTTAGTTGTGATGCCAGTTTGCTTGTAGTTGGTAAAAACCGAACTAACGATATAACACAAACTCCGAAGTTATATTTTGAAAATACTATAAGAAAGGGGAAGTGGAATCCAAGTCATGTTGAAGAGTATACATCCTGGATGAAAGCAATGGAGAATTTTAAAATGAAGGATGTAAAATAATATGAAACCTTTTGAATATTTTGAAGAAATTTATTGCATAAATCTTGAAAGAAGAAAAGATAGATGGAATTTGTGTCAGGAAGAATTTGAGAAAATTGGAATTCTTGATAAAGTAAAAAGGTTTGATGCAGTAGATAACAAAAAGAATCCAAAGCAAGGTTGTTATGAAAGTCACATGGGAGTGATTCGTCTTGCCCACGAAAGAAAACTTAAAAACGTATTGATATTTGAAGATGATGTTGCTTTCTTGCAAAGATACGATGATAGAAAACTTGCAAACGCAATTTCTCATCTTGATAAGCAAGAATGGGAATTTTTCTACTTGGGTGGGTTGGAACGAAGAATGAAGCCGAGACCAAAGTATAATCATTTAAATAAAAAGTGGAAAGGTGAATTCAATTCTGAGTATGATTATATAATGGAGTGCAAATCAGTCGGATGGGCTCATTCGTTTGCAGTAAATTCAAGTATATTTGATCGCATTGTAAATGACTACGAAAATAATATTTGGGAAACACTCGTTGAAAAATATGATAGTCACTTAGACCGATATTATCAAGATGTATTAGTTCCTAAAACCTATGCGTGTGTTCCTACATTAACGACTCAATATAATTTGGTAAGTGACTTATCAAGAACCCGTACAAATAGATCACTTAGATTAAGTCCAAAAGACAATAAATAAAACATCATTCTAATATTTATTATAAGAAAATTATCGATGAGTGATGTTGTGAAAATTAAAAACAAAAAAACAGGTACATATCCAGTTGCGTTCCATTTGAATGGGGATGAAAATTTGAATGCACACGGATATGAAATATACAATGTGGTAAAACCACACTTTAAAAAGTGCTCTGCATCCGATGCCGACAAAGTGACCTTGTGTTTTGCAAAATGGGGTCGTGCGTCTGGTAGGAAGTGTATAATGGAAGAGACATTAAATACTATGGAATTGCCTTGGTTCAACATCGCAGACGAATATACTTCCGGTGGACTCAAAGGTAGACGTCAACTTATCAAAAAACCCAAGATGCTCAGAGATAGTTTAAGCAAAATAAAAACCGAGTATATCATGGGTTGGGATATAACAGATACTTTTTTTACAACAACACCAAACAAAATAGTTGAAAGATTTGAATCAGAATTTGATTGTGATATGTTGTTTAATGCCGAATTAGTTTGCTATCCTCAAGAGGCACGTGAATTATACGAAACTTGGAACAACTACGATGAAATAGTAAATAAGTCACCATTCAGATTTTTGAATTCTGGATTGTGGATTGCAAAAACAGATTTTTGTCGTGAAATTATTGATGATGTAATTAAAACAAAGAAACTTGTACATATGGGTTCTTGGCCAGGTGACCAAGGAGTATTTCAACAAGTATACAAAAAATACTATCCAAGAATTCAAGTAGATAGTGAATGTAAGATTTTTCAAGCAACTTGTAATATTCAAGACGAATGTTTGCAAGTTATTAAATGAATGGAGATAAATTATGGGAGATGAAATGGAAAAAGTAATGTTTTTGGGTGACTCTATTACGAGACACTATTTTCAGTATGCGGAAGCATATTTGAAAGAACACAATTTGGAAGCAGTTATACCAGAAAAGTGGGTTTCTTGTCAATGGAAACAAGAAAGATATTTCAAAAGTGCATTTGTTATGAAACGCAAGTATCATGGTAGAAAAGTCAAGTCCAAGACGGTTCATTTCAATTTTGGTCTTCATAGCATCAAGTTACCAGACAAAGGACGAGGTGAAAGAAAACGAGCATTAGATTCAGACTTCGTTACATATGAACAAGAACTTAAACGAAACATTGAACAACTCAGAGAATTTGACCGTCATGTAATATTTTCTAATACTACACCAAATCCGAAGAATGCTGGTATGCGTAACGACTTGGATGTGGTCATATTAAATGAAATTGCTGAACGAGTTATGAGAGAATATGATGTTCCACATAATGACTTGTATTCACTTGTAAAAAGTCAACCAAATTATCCTACTTTGTATATGCATCCAAGAGCAGAAAACAATTGTCACTTTCTTCATCACGGAAGAAAACTTCTTGGTGAAAACGTTGGAAAGTTTGTGGTAGATAATTTTGTCGGAAACGATTAATGAAAGAAAGCATTAAAAAACTTGGATTTGAAAACGATGATGCAAGAACCATCGTATTTTCGTTTGCAGGACAAGGTGCAGCTGGAGTCGTTGGATACGAGTGGGTCAATTTTTTCAAAGATAGACAAGTAAAAGTTGTTTGTGTGAAAGACATTCACAAAGCATATTATATGGGAAATCTTTACGAAAACGATGAGGTTGTTTCCAAAGGAGTTGAATCACACGTGGATTACTTTCTAAAAATTGTAAAAGAATCAAAATGCGAAAATGTAATTATGACAGGTTCGTCATTGGGAGGATATGCGTGTGCTTTATTTGGAATTTTAATGAACGCAAATTATATTCTTCCTTATAGTTCTCAAACATTCATTAGAACTCACCCTAAATATGGAAGAAACGACAGACCTCATTTGAAAAAATGGGCTCAGCAACACGCAAGTAAACATGACCAAGAAAAATATTTTGATTTAACTGATTTGAACTACGACAACTTTACGGGTCAAATTAAATATCATTGGAGTGCAAGTTGGAGAGACGAAAGATATGTTCAGCATATATCAGAGTTTTGTAAAACTTACCAAAAAAATCAATATGATGGTGATTTCAAAAAGAATGATGCAATCAATTACAGAGTTCATAAAAATATTAGATTACATTCCAAGTTGTGCAAGAAACTAAAAGATTGGGGTTATTTGGCAAAACATTTTGATGGAATTATTTTATGAGCAATCCACTTGACTTTTTTGATGCAATATATTGCATAAATCTTGATGAACGAACAGATAGATGGAAACATTGTTTAGTAGAGTTTGAAAAACTTGGAATTAGTGATCGTGTTATCAGATTTTCAGCAATAAAACCAACACATGACGAACGTTGGGATCGTTGGACTACATGGGGAAATTCAAAGAAATATCCATTGATTGGTGCAGTTGGTTGTGCGGAAAGTCATAAAGCAATCATTGAACTTGCAAAAGAAAATAATCTAAACAATGTACTTGTTCTTGAAGATGACTTTGTTGTATGCGAACATTGGAAACATAATTTAGAAACGGCAATAAAAGAAATACAAGGAAGAAATTGGCACATTTTTTATCTTGGTTATCGTTTGACCAAAACTTGGGGTATGATTCGTAAACTTGGAGATGTATTAAGAAGAATAATTTCAAAAAGAAAAAGAGGAATACACTTGACAGTGGGATTAGCATATAATTCTACTCAGTTTGACTATTTAATAAAAAACATAGATTCTTTTAATTGGAAGTCGTGCGGAAGAGAAGGTCATGTAGATAAATTTTTTGCACGAAACAAACGTTTAAGAAAATATTTTGTAGAACCAATGGTTGTAAGACCAAACCTTGAATTTGAAAGTGATATATCATGAGCAATCCATTTGATTATTTTGAAAAGATTATTTGTATTTGTGGACAACACGAACCAGAACGATGGATTAAAGTTCAAAAAGAATTTGAACGCATAGGAATTATTGATAGAGTTGAAAGATTTGATGAAGTGATTGATTCTAATTGGTTAAAAGAAACATTTGGTGCAACTTCTGAGTGGAGCAAAACTGATTATTGTCATTGGAAAATAATTTCAGATGCACACGAACAAAATCTTAAAAATGTTTTTATTTTTGAAAGTGATATACATTTTATAGATACCGACTTAAAAAAAATGTCAAAGTCTATTGAATCTTTAAATGATTTAGACTGGAAGTTGTTTTATATGGGTGGAATTCCTCATAATGTATTTGGTGTAAAAAATGAGCATCTTGTAAATGCTTCAATGTGTCAGGCACATGCATATGCAATCAATGGAAAGCATTGTAAAGAAGTTGCTGATAAATTGATGGAAGGTAAAATAGCAATTGACCAAGTTTACAAACGAGGAAGAAAGTTTGGTCTTGCAAATGATGCGTATGCTACTCATCCAAGATTCGTTATTCAGGAAGACGAAAATATACAAACACGTAAACAATATTCCGCGATTATGTGGAGAAAATTAGTTGAACCGATTGTAGATAAATTTAAAATGAAAATAGAATTCGTTGCAGTTGCAAACAGAAAGGATCGTTCGCAAAGAGTTTTATCAAGAAATATTGTCGCATCTTTAGATAAAACAGGAATGATAGCATCCGAAGGATTTATGAATATTATTGATTTGGGTCAAAAATCAATTGATAGAAATTCAAATCCAAATTTATTTAAAAAGGTGACCCGTGAAAAACTTTCAAAAGTACATGATTTGATTTCCAACGGAAAAACTTGTATAATGTCTGATTTGGATGTGGTTTATTTAAAGAATCCTTGGAATACTATAATTTCCGATTATATAGATTACGATATAATTATTCCACGTAAATCGGATGGTACATATGATACAGGATTTTATTGCGTAAATCCAACCAAGAAAATGTTGGAATTATTTGACTTTGGTTCTAGCAAAAAAACCGAAAACGAATATCTGAATGAAAAACTATCTAAAGATTTAACAATTAAAGTAAGAGAATTGTCTGAAAAAGAGTTTTGTAGTTACGAGTATTTTCGAAAAAATGAAAATTTCAGTCCAACCATGATTCACTACAACGGAATTGGTAATGGTTGGGACAAAGTAAAGGAAATGCAAAATAATGACCATTGGTTCATTAAGTAATTTACATAAAGTTTGTTAATCATATTCTTTCTATTTGTATATTTATTATAAGGAGAAAATATGGTGTTAAAAGAAGAAGTAGATAAATATGCAAAAAATGAATTGCTCGTTGTATCATTTTGTAACAAATTATACAAACGAATTGCATTAAATTGGGTAGCATATCTAAAAAAATTAAACATAGAAAACTATGTAATTGTTTCGGCAGATCGTGAAACCGAAAAATTTTTATTAGATAACAACATCAACACAATTTATATCCGTGGAACTTTACCACGACAATCAAAAAAAGGATGGAGGTGGAGAACCGAGCAATTATCAAGATTTTTAAATTGTGGTTGCAGAATTATTCATTCTGACTTGGATACTGCTTGGTTGAAAAATCCATTTCATTTGATTTCCAAAAATTACGATGCGGTATTTTCAAGAGATTTGGGAGGATATCCAAAAGAAGTACAAGAAAAATGGGGATTTTGTGTTTGTCCTGGATGGATGTATTTAACACCAACTGCATCAATACAAGCAATGTTTATCAGCATATTGGAAGAAAATAAAGAGTTTGATGATCAAGATCAAATCAATCGGTATATGTGTTCACGTATTTCAAAAGAAAATATTGTGGAACTAATTGATGAAAGTTCAGAACTTCGTTCAAATTCATTTAACGCAAAAGTATTGGGAAATAGTATCATAGAAAGATATGGTTATGTAACTGATTATTGTTATGTGTATCATCCTCATATGAGAAAAAATGCTGATTGTGAGACGCAACTAAAAAAGAAAGGATTTTGGATTTATGATTAACCATGACTTAAAGTTTATTTTCATGCATATACCAAAAAATGCAGGAACAAGTTTAGAAAAATCACTTGCAAAAATACAAGGAACTGAGGATGTTTCAGGAATGCTTCAAAATAAAAGAGATTTGTTAATTTATCAAACCACGAATGCAAATCCAAATTATCTTTTTATATTATTTTCAAGAAATCCATATGATCGTTTAGTATCAGTTTATAGACATAGTACGAGAAAACGAAGACGATTTCCTAAATTATCGTTTTCAGAATATTGTATTGCGTTGTGTGATTATTTCATTGATAAAAAAGATGATGGTTGGTTATCTACATTTGATAAACGTCACGCAAGACCACAATACTTTTTTATTCCAATCAATAAAAAATTACTAAATAGAAATTTAACTATTCAACCGAATAATTTATTTATTGGAAAGTTCGAAAACCTTGAAAACGATTTCAATGAATTGATGTTGAAATTTAATCGGTCTGACATAGTTCTTCCACATCATAAATGGGGAAGTGGGGGATCGAGTGATTACAATACTTATTATGATGAGGAATCAATTTATTGCGTAGATGAATTGTATGAAAAAGATTTTGAAATTTTTGAATATGAAAGAAGAATACATACCGATAGGATTTGATTGTCTACCAACGCATAATTTAAAACGCAAAGGTTTGCGTAAGTCTGCGTACCCATTTGACTGGCAGGTTACATCTATTAAATCATTTTACAATGTTTGTAAAAATAATTTCGAGGGTCTTCTTGATGAGATGTGGATTGGAGAACAAATACATAGATGGTATTATGTTGACTCGGATACGTCTTGCAATCCACGAACACAACGATCACGTGACTATATTTATCCTGTAATTTGTAAAAAATACAACATATTATTTCCTCATTATTTTCACAGACACGATAAAGAATTTGTTGATTCTGTGAAGTTAAAAATGAATACACGAATAGTAAACTTTCAAAACAAAATTTCAGATAATAATATCAATAAAGAGTTAATTTATTCATTTGGAGAACCAAACGAATGGCAACAAAAGTGTTTTGATGAAAGTGGATTGCAATCAGATTTTTCAAATGAAACTAATGAGAAATATTTTATTAAATCAAAGAATTTATTTGAAAACAAAAATGTTAAATTTGTATCTCTTTCTAATTTGATGGAAAATATTAAAAATGATAAGTCATAAACATAAATCAATTTTTGTTCACATCCCAAAGACTGGTGGCACAAGCATAGAACTTGCTCTACGTGACCACTCGTTTGGTAGGCAATACAATTCATATATGAATGGCAAACGTGCAACCCGTGGTTGGGATAAAGCATTTGATTTAAATGAAAGTCCTATTCGTGAAAACTCAAAATACTGGATACATAAGCATCGTCCTGTAAATCTCATAAAACCAAGATTCAAGAATTACAGAACTTTTGCATTTGTTAGAAATCCTTGGGACTTGGTGGTTTCATCATATCATTGGTGGACACAAAAAACTGAAGGTGCAAGTGAACTCAGAGAAGCAACCGGTAAACTTCTTAAACAAAAAGGATTTGACTATTTTGTAAAATCAGAATATGCAAGTTGTATCAATGAGTGTGATCATAAAAATCACGGACAATTATATTGGTTGACAGACGAAAAACAAAATATAATTGTAGATTATGTAGGTCGTTTTGAAAATTTAAATGAACATTACGCAGAGATTTGCGAAAATATTGGTATATCAAAACATAAATTACCACACGCACTTAAAAGCAGAAGAAAAAAATATACCGAGTATTACACAAAAGAAACCATAGAGATTATAGAAAAAGCATATAATGCAGACATTCAGGAATTCAAATATTCGTTTGGTGATTCACCAGAAATTCAACCAAAACTATATGTCAATTTTAATTCAGAATTACCAACGCAATCTGTTGAAACTGTAAAACACGAACCAGTAATAACAGAAAAAAATATTAATGTTGTATCGGGTATTGCAAATACACATGGAAATCTGGATTGTGATACATTAATTTGTATAAATTCATGTGAAAAACACGAAGACCATTTACAACATTTGAAAAACTCCGAGTTTTATCAGAAATTAAAAGATACAGACGGAATTGGCATTCTTGAATTTTATCGTGGTCACGAATCAACAAAATTTGAAAATGGAAAACTTTTATTACAAGGCACAGAACAATACGATAAACTTCATGTAAAAACATATGACATGATTCAATGGTGTATACAAAATCTTCGTTTTAATAGATTGGTAAAACTTGATTGTAACTTTTTAACATACACTCATGTTGGAGAACGAACTCGTAAAAAGATATGTGGAATTGATAGGGTTGAAAAATCAATCTACAAACGAAAGTTTGTTCCTTATGTTGGTTCTAATGGTAGAGAGTTTTTACTTAGAGATTTTCGTGCATGGTCAAAGCAAAAAGGAATTGTTACACAATTAGATGAACCCACTTGGTTAAAAGATGGAATTTGGTATTATTGTGGAAAGTGTTATCGTATAAATTATGAGTTTGCAAAGTTTATTGCAACATCTGAGATATGTAAAAACATGGTTAAACAACATGATGTGAAGAATGCACTGGGATATCATCCGTTCGCAGTTGAGGACGTAATGATTGGAAGAATGTATGAAGAATTTTTGGAGAGTGAAGAATGAGTTCGATTAAAAAAGTATATCAATATAAAATTGGTGGCAAATATCGTGGAATGTTTTCTGTGATCAATGAATTATTGGAGATTTTTTACAGAGCAGATTCAGACAAGATCAATTTTTTACCTGTGTGGAACATCTCACCTTACTCAATTGATTGGAAAGAAAATACATTTGAATATTATTTTGAAAATAATAAGGATAAAAAAAATGGTAACTATGAAAACTTACCAACTTCATTGCTTAGTGACGAAAAAATAAGAGTCGGTTCATATAATCCAAAAACAACAATAGAGCAGAAATATAAAAAAACACGTGAATTATTTTCTAAGATAATAAAAGATAACCTCCATTTAAAAACGGAAATATTAAATAAAATTAATTTATTCAAGGCCAATAATTTTTCAGAAATAGTTATTGGTTTGCATATACGAGGTCAAGGTGGAATCGATGGTGTTGGTAAATTACGAAAAATAGTAACAGGATCTAAAAATAAAGTTCCATTTGACCTTTATTTTGATAAAGTAAATGAATTATTAAAATTGCATCCTAACGCAAAAGTATTCGTATGTTCAGATTCGTCAACTGTAAAAAATTATTGTATTAAACAATATAAAGATAGAATAATAACATACAATTCTACAACATCAAGAACAGGTGAGATGCATAGAAGAGCAAAATTTACAAAATACAAAAAAAAGTTAGGTGAAGATATCATAATTGAGGCATATTTAATGGCCATGACAAATTATTTGATACATGGAAATAGTAATGTGACTAATTTTGTTTTGTGTAAAAATTATGAATTGGAATCATTTAATGTTTATGAACCTTATATGAATGAGCTACAATGAAACAATACATAATAACAGAACGTGATGTTGGACTTGCAAGTTTATTCTTTCAAGTAATTAATGCATTAAATAGATGTGAGAAAGAAGAACTTGGAACACCAATCGTTTACTTTAAAAATCAATGCGTTTACTATAATCCCGAGGGTCATCAAAACAAAGATAATGTTTGGGAATATTATTTTCGTCCTGTTGTAGAAACCGCAGATACTTCGTGCATATCAGAACAAAATAAATTGGAAATAACAAACGCATACGAAAACACAGAACCCAAGAAACTAAATAATAGTAGGTTCGTTAAGTTGAGTAATCGTAACAAAATGTGTTGTCATTACGGAGATAGAAAAATGGGACACACTATGATTGTTCCTCCACATTTGATTCCTGAAGTTTACGAAGATGGCCATCGTGAAAAAGCAAATGCAATCATCAACAAATACTTCAAACTTAGAATGTATCTTAATGATAAAATCAACGACTTTTTCGCAGAAAATTTAGCAGACGCAAACAAAGTTCTTGGTGTTCATATTCGTGGAACAGATGCACTTGTGAATAATGCGGAAAGATGGAGAAAGAAATTTGATATTCAGAATTATATTAACTGCATCAAAATATTTATCAACAAGTATGGGGATGAAGGAAAAGTGTTTGTTGCAAGTGATGATGCAAAGTTGTTTAACATTGTTAAAAACGAATTTAATGATGCTATTGTTGAGTATGATACATTTCGTCAGGAAGAGCAGGATGTTGGCAAGAGTGGTGATAATACAAAGGGTAATGCTATGATGCCAACATATCTATGCAATGACGGAGCAAAAGCAGCTCAGAACGGAGAAGATGCAATTGCAGAAATGTATTTGTTGAGCAAGTGTGATTATTTGTTGCACAATGCAAGTGGATTTGCTCATGTTGCTTTGTTATTGAATTCCGAAATGAATCATGTGGATAGTCAGAGACCAGGTGGCAACGAAACAATGAAAACATTTAAGGAAATTATTTAAGTGAAAAAACTTGTAATATATGGTGTTGGGTGTGGTCTTGGTAATCGTTTGCTGACTATTGCTTCGGGTATTGCATATGCAGACAAAACGAACAAAAAATTTGAGATGATTTGGCATACAGGAGGAACAGCAAGAACACGGCAACTCAGTCATTGTAACTGCAAATTTGAAGATTTATTCGATAACGATTTTTCCTTAAAAGAAAAAGAAAAATATAACTTCTACATTAAAAATTCTAAAACAAATTATGAATTATTTACTAAAGAAAATTATTGGAATGGAAGATTTCGAAGAAAAAATATAGAGTATGTTGGTAATGACTATGATGTAGAATTTTTCAATGTTGCTTGTACGTTTAATGTAAATCCACCAATCGACCATAAGCATATATGTGTTCCTTTAAATTCTGATGATGATAATATTCAAAAATATGTTTTTGAATTAAAAAATGCTATTAATAAATTAAACCCAAAGAAAGATATATTGGACAGAGTAAAATTACTACCAAGAAATACCATAGGAATGCATATCAGGCGCACGGATTTTCTTAAATCAATACAATATTCAAAATCAACCAGACCTACAATTGCAGATGAAACATATGGTTCAATTATTGAAAAAGAAATTTCCCAAGGAAATTATGTATATCTGTGTAGCGATGAATTTGAAATTAAAAGCAAATTAAAAAACAAATACGGTGATAAAATTATATCATACGACTTCGGATACGAAGAGTCATATAAAAGCACAAGTTCTCGTCAAGGAGTTACTGATGCTTTGATTGAAATCTTAACATTAAAAAATACAAATAAAATCATTCAAACAGATACATCATCGTTTAGTTATTTGGCTGCATTGTGGGGTGGAATTAAACTTGAAAAAGTGACGGAGTATAAATTGTGAGCAAAAAACTTGTATATTTTTATGGAAACTGCCACACGAAGGTATTGTCATGGATGCTTGCGTCACATCGTAAGTTCAATGAGAAATATAGATTAGTTGGATTCAAATCAAAATCACACACATGGTATGCACCGAGAATGACCAGAATACACAGACGAAAACTTGAAAGTTCATTGAAAGATGTTGATGTATTTATTCAGCAAAAAATTTCAAATAATTATCGTGGTGAAAAGTGGTCATCTGATTATCTTAAAAAGCAAACGAACGCAAGATGCATTTGGTTGTTTAATTATTTTTTTAGAGGATATGCTCCTGCATTACTAAGATCAGACCCAATATCATATATAAAAAATGAGAAGTATACAAAAAAAGCAACAAGTTTTGATGCTATGTTTTTTTGGTTTTATGCAAATGGAAAAAGTTGCGAAGAAACATTTGATTGGATGATAAATGGAAGTTCAAAAGAAGCAAGTCAACTTGTTTTAAAAAGTGCGAAAGACGATCTCGCAGAATTAAAACGTAGACAATCTGAACAAATTAATTTAGGAAATGAAATTCTTGGTATGTCAGATATTATGGAAACTTGGAATAAAAATCAACTTGGTGTTTTTGTGAACCACCCAACAATGTATTATTATTGGATTTTGTGCAGACGAATATTAAGTTCTCTTGAAGTAGAAGTAGCCGAGGATGAAACATGGAAATGGCGTACGAGTAAATATCATTTTCAAAATGACGACAGAATCTATAATTATGTTAGACAAACTTGTCCAGATGTGAAATGGCCAAAGAACCTAACAACATTTAATGGAAGAAAGGGTACTTATTTCAAAGAATTTACACTTGATTGGGTAAAACAAGAATTTGAAAAATTTAAGCAATTTGAGGATGGATGCTTGGCATCATACAAACGACATAAAATACAAAAGTTTTTACCATTATGAAAATTGACGTAATCATAGGACATTCAAATACACACGATTCCCGTGATAGGAATTTAAAATTTATTGTTGCACGGTATCAAAAATTGCTTCCAAGTGCAAAAATCACAATTGTTGAACAAAACACCGAGTCAGATTTGTCGGACATCGGAGGAGATGTATCAATTAGGCATATACTCAGAAAAACTCCTGAACCATTTGATTATAGTCGTGGGTATGGATTCAACGAAGGAGCAAAAGTAACTGATGGAGATTACCTTATATTCTCAGACAATGATATTATGTTGCATGAAGATTTGCTGAAGAACTTTGAGAAACTTGTCAACGGATATGACTTTTTTGTTCCTTCGCAAAAATTTCTTAACATTTCACGTGACGGAACAAAGAAGGTAATTGCAGGTGACAACCTTGACAAAACTTGGTTAGGACGAAATCGTCCAAGAGTTGCCGACAATGGTGCGGGAGGAGTCTGTATCATGTCAAGAAAGGGTTTTTATGAAGTGTATGGGTGGGAACCGTCAATCGGTTCTTGGTGTCCTGAAGACGAGTTAATGCGAAGCAAGGTGGACAAGTTTGATTTAAAGATTGGAAGGTCACCTTATGATATGTATCATCTTGATCACGATACCAAGGCACATAGAAGACTTGCACGAATTAACGACAAAAAACAATGGAAGGAAATGGTGGAGAAGATTGCAGTATTCAAGCAAATGTGCAAACAAGAACTTGTCAGTCATTATGCTGAAATTGGTGAGGAACACTACAGATGAAAAATATTTTATACTATAATGCGTATGGAGCAAACTTCGGTGATGAACTAACACCTCTGATTATTAAAAAAATGTGCGAAGATTGTAAATGTATAAACATAATTCAAAAACGACAAAGAAAGTTGGATAGATATATCAGACGATCAATCAATATGTCTGCACTTGGTTCAATATTATCAATACTTCCTGATAAATGTCATATATGGGGGACTGGTCACAATCCAAATTACAAAAGAGTTCCTAAAAATTGTAAGGTGTTTGCAACAAGAGGACCGATTTCAATGCAATATTTAAATGATCACGGTTATGATTTGAAAGCAAACGATATTGCGTTTGGTGACCCTGCATTGTTGATTCCTAGATTATTTCCAGAGTGGTTGGAATCCGTGGATATAAAACATGAAGTGACTTTGATTCCACACTATAACGATAAAAACGATGTCGCAAATATTAATGACAAAATTAATATTGTTCACTGCAACTCGGGTGTAGAGAATGTTATTAATCAAATAAGAGCAAGTAAAAAAATAATTTCATCATCTTTACATGGAATAATTGTCGCAGAAATGTTAAATAAAGAAGCAGTTTGGTTGCAATTACCAGCATCAAAAAAATCGGAAACTGACGCAAAATATCAAGATTATTATCAGTCAACCAAAAGGTATGATGTAATTCCGGCAAAAACATTAGAAGACGCAATAAAAATGAAAATTGCAAAACCAAATTATGATGATACTGGATTGTATGAATCTTTTTATGAATGTTTAAATTATGGAGAGGATGCTGACTGAAATGAAAAAACTTTCTTTAGTTATTGCAACAAAAAACGATTTGTATAATGCAAAATATACAACTCCATTGTTTCGTTTACAATCTTCACTAACAAGAACTTTGCACAACGCAGAAGATACAAACTTAGAAATTATTATCGTGGACTACGGAAGTGATGAAAAGATTGAGGATAATCTGGGAATAAACGATAAAAGAATAAAATTTATTTACATTGATAAAAAAGAATGTGCAAAATACGACACACCATTCAATGAAGTAAAATGCATCAATCGTGGAGCAAAAAATGCAACTGGAAATTTTGTAGGAAGAATTGATCAAGATACAATTGTAACAAAAAAGTTTTTTGATTGGTTTAATTCCGATAAAATATCAGTAAATGAATTTTATTTTTCGGGAAGACTTGAATTGGAAAACGGAGTTTATTCAGAGGAAGGTGTTAACAATGCAAAGCATAAGACTTGGGGATTTTCTAAAGAACAATGGTGGCAGGTTGCAGTTGGCATATTTTTGATACCGAGAAAAGTATATCTTGAATTGAGAGGATATGATGAATCTAATATTTATTTTAATTGGATGGAGCATGAGTTTATTTTAAGATTAAATAAACAGATTGAATTGGTAAATTTAGGTAAACTACTTGACTTTCCTTTTTATCATATTTACCACACCCGTGAAGATGCAAAGAAACGGAAAAACAATTTTAATATTGTTGATAAAAAAAATCTTGAACTTATACCAAATGGAGACGATTGGGGATAATGCTATGAAAAATCCATTTGATTACTTTGATAAAATCTATTGTATAAATCTTGATTCTCGGGCAGACAGATGGGAGCAGGTGCAGACTGAGTTTGAAAAAATTGGAATTGAAAACAAAGTCATTCGTGTTCCTGCATACTACATCTCTAATCAGGGAAAGAAGTTTATGGATTTTTATGATGGTAAAAACAAAATACACATTCCATACCATGTTGGAGGTCATGCCAGGTTTGTTCGTGGTGCATCGTATGATATGTCAAACGCATTTGCGTGTTCGTTGAGTCATTACAAATGTTTTCAGGACGCAAAAGAAAACAACTACAAAAAATATCTTGTATTTGAAGATGATGTATGTTTTGAAAACTATAATTCAAAATTATTTTCAACTGCATTGAGTGAGTTACCAACGGATTGGGAAGCATTTTTGTTGGGATGTAATGATTGGAATTGCAGTAGAGTCAAATCTATTTCAGATAACATAGAAAAAAGAAATGGATTCGGTTGTACACACGCAATTGCTATAAATTCAAATTTGTATGAAAAGTTTGAAAAAGAATTTAATAAACGAGTTATTGATGCAAACACAACAAGAAAGCGATGGTGGAAAAGAACTGATTATTTTTATTCTCAGATAACAAGTCGGTTATATTCACTTAAAAATCCATTTGCCTTTCAAAACGATAGTAAAAGTGATATACGATGAACTACATTAACATACATTTAAAAGGACTTCTTGCAAATCAGATGTTTTGTGTATCTGCTTTGTTTGCATATGCGTGGAAGCACAACCTCACACCAATTGTAAAAAGTAATCAAATATCTCGTAATCACGACAAAGGAAGAAAGTCGTTGTTGAAGGTGTTTCCAAATATTCCATTTAACGATGAAGTAGATTTTGAAATTGAAGAGTTTTTAGAAGAACCAAAGTCACTGGGATTTCGATATCAGGAAATACCATTTTATCCTAACAAGAATGTTCAAATGCGAGGATTTCGTCAAAGTGAAAAGTATTTTGTGGAATACAAAAACGAAATTCAAAAAATGTTTGAACCACATCTTGAAGAAAAAGAGTATCTTGAAAACAAATATTCAGATATACTAAAAAATAGTGTGTCACTCCATATTCGCAAAGGTCGTGATAATGCCGATACTTATAGTTCTGCTTATTATTGTTTGTTTGAGGATTTGAACACTTACTATCCGAATGCACTTCGCAAAATTTTGGAACTCGGTAAGAAAATTGATAACATCGTGATATTCTCGGATGCAATTGATTGGGTAGAAGAAAATCTTGATTTGTCTGAGTTTGATGCAAACGTTACTTTTGTCCGTGGTGAAAAAGATTACATGGACATACATTTAATGAGTATGTGTGAAAATAATGTTATAGCAAACTCAACATTCAGTTGGTGGGGTGCGTGGTTAAATCGCAACCAAGAAAAAATAGTAATTGCACCAACGGAATGGCATCCGTTGCACAAGAAACGAAAGTTTAGTGATGAGGATATAATTTGCGAAGATTGGATTCGTGTGGATGTTAAGTAATGATAAGTCATAAACATAAGTTTATTCTAATACTACCACCGAAGACGGCATCAACAACTTTAGTAAGTGCTCTAATGGATTTTGTGGATATATCTAAGATTATCAATCAACCAAAACGTGGCACATTTGATTTTAGAGAGAAGGGAGCCCGAGGCCACAGAAAACACGCAAAACTTAAAACATATTCAAGTGAATATATAAACACATATAAATTATACGGAGTAGTACGCAACCCATATGAAAGGATGGTTTCCTGGTGGAAATTTGCCTCCACGGGTCGTTCTGGAAAGAATAAATCATTTCTTGATTTCTTAGAACACCCCACAAAACAACACACGACAAAGTATTATCAATATTTCGGAGGTAACAAAATTGGCATACTTAGGTACGAAAATCTAGTTTCAGATTTTGTATCTTTTTGTGACGAGGTTGGAATACCACGACAAAAACTTCCACACAAAAATGCATCAAAGCACAGATGTTACACCGAATATTACGATGACGAAACAAGACAAATCGTTGCGGAAAGATATGCAAGGGATATTGAGTATTTCGGGTACGAATTTGGGGAGGTAAAGTGATTAACTTAAAACTGTTAGCATTGGGTTCTTGTAGAATCGGAATACCGTTAAATCATTGTGATTTTGATGTTTTTAACACCTGGGCAGAGCATACACGACAAGATAAAAATCCAAAACTTTTAATTGGAAGAAGTTGGAGTATAAACGAACAACTTGAAATGTACAAATTTTTAACAGGTGAAAACGATATTGAAAATTTACTTTCACACTTGGATAATTCACCGAACATTGAAACAATAAAAAATAATGTTCGTAAACTGAGTCATAGACTAAATGATTTAAATGGTTTAGTGGTAGAAACATCATCCACAAAGTATTACAAAATGAAAAATAGAATAATTCATAATATTGATCATGATAAACTGAGAAGACGGAGAAGATTTGAACATAAATTATCAATAAAAGAATGTGAAAGTTTATTTCATGAATTCATTGAATATGTCAACAAACCAATATTTTTTGTAAGTCATTTTCTGCACAATAAAATAAAAAGCAGAATGCGGTTGTGGGAATTAATAAACAAAGTTTCACAGAAATACGATAATGTAATTTGTATCAATCCATCTGAGATGTGGACTAAAGAAAATTCCAATGATTTTCTATTGGATGACACTCACTATAATAAAAATGGTGTAAAGTTTGCCTGTGAAAAAATGCAGAATATAATAAAATCTTATTTTAAATAATACAATGATAAGTCATAAAAAAAAGTTTGTATTTTTTCACATTCCAAAATGTGGTGGTAGTTCTTTAATTTCAAAGTTTAAAAAATTTAGAGACGAAGAGAAATATAAAGATGGTCACCCGAAATTAGATGCCATTATTGAAATGAATTTAAAAAACTATTTTACTTTTACATTTGTGAGAAATCCATATGACCGACTTGTAAGTGCATTTTATTATATAAAGAATGGAAATACCGGTTGGTATTATGACAAACAATTAAAAAGAAAACTTGGCCTGAGAAAATTAAACTTTAAGGATTTTGTAAAAACAAAACTCACATTAAATACAATGACAAAGTGTCACTTCGCACCGGTATTTGGACACTTTGTTTCTTTGGATACAATTTCTAAAATTGATTTTATAGGGAAGGTTGAAAACTTAGAATCAGATTTTAAAATTATATGTGGTAAATTGGAAATATCAAATATAGAGATTCCACATAAAAATAAAAGCAAACACAAACATTATACTGAATACTACGATGACGAGACGAAAGAAATCGTTGCGGAAAAATACAGGACAGACATCGAGTATTTCGGGTACAAATTTGGAGAATAAAAATGATAAGTCAAAAACATAAATTTATCTTTGTTCATGTTCCTAAGTGTGGCGGGACATCGATGGAAAGAGTATTTCTTGATTTGGATGATTCTTGTGTCAAAACTATACATTCCAATGTAAATTGGTATAAGGAAAATTATTCATCCGAGTGGGCAAATTACTTTAAATTTACATTCGTAAGAAATCCGTGGGATATAGTGTGTTCCTATTATTTCTTTTTAAGAGACAAACCAAATTCTCACAAACCTAAAGTAAGAAAATACGCACGTAATTTGCCATTTTCAGACTGGGTAAAAAGAACCGTCAGGCGGGTTAGGAAACAGAGAATAATACCACCGTCTGGACATAGATTACTTACGAGACAATGTGACTTTGCAAATGATACTTCAGAAATTAATTTCATTGGAAGATTTGAAAATATTCAAGAAGATTTCAACATTGTCTGTGGCAAAATTGGAATTCCACATCAAAAACTTCCACATAAAAACAAAAGCAAGCACAAACACTACACCGAATATTACGATGATGAAACGAGACAAATAGTTGCGGAGAAATACGCCAAGGACATTGAGATGTTTGGTTATGAATTTGGGGAATAAAAATGATAAGTCATAAATACAAATTTATTTTTATATTACTACCCAAAACAGGAACAACAAGTATTCAAAGTTATTTGGTAAAGAAAGACAGAAAAATACCACATCTAGGAACGGCAAGGCATTATGATGTAATAAGTGAAAATGTTAAAGACTATTATAAGATTTCAGTAAGCAGAAATCCTTATTCTAGGATGGTGTCTTTGTGGAAATATTGGAAACGAAAACTTGAAGCAGAAGGTGTATTGGTTGGTGATTTTCACGATTTCGTAACAAATGTTCAATATTATAGAGAGAAAATAATAGAGGTAATAAAGTCTGTAAGTATGTCTCGTATTTATGGCAACACAAAAAACGAGTACCAACAGGTTCATTTTGTTTCGTGCTTTGAGGGTATATCAGTTGCAACTGATTCTCTTTTGACAGGTGATGATATTGATTATTGGATTAAATTTGAAAACCTCCAAGAAGACTTCAATTTCATCTGCGACAAAATTGGCATTCCACAAAAAAAACTTCCACACTTTAACAAATCAAAACACAAACACTATACCGAATACTACGATGATGAAAC
>CEVF01063273.1_pt1 | contig 21765 bp, 19 predicted proteins | sample 356441 | NCBI WGS metagenome assembly CEVF01 (sample SAMEA2622765, study PRJEB7988) | marine metagenome | biome: marine biome (ENVO:00000447); feature: surface water layer (ENVO:00002042); material: "saline water (ENVO:00002010), including plankton (ENVO:xxxxxxxx)" | depth 5 m | reverse complement strand
CCGACCCTCTTTTTTACGGGTCGGTCTTTGTTTGACCTCGAAAGGGCGGCTTCAAAGTTGCTGACCTTGATATCATCGTCAATTTTGACCAACTGTGAGGACTCAACCTCCATTTCAAAGCCATCTTCGAGGGCAATGATAATGGTGGTGCCGATAATGTTGGTCACGTTCCCGCTTAAGGGTTCATCAAGCAATTCAACCTTATCGCCAATTTTGTAGTCGACCGACCCCATGTTTTTTCATACTTCTTTTACAAAAGCAAAAATAATGGTATTTTGAACCCAGAAACAATGCTGTCGCATGAACATTTTCTTAAGCACATACCTTTTGTCCGCAAAAAAATTCATGCTGCCGTGTTTTAACAAACAGCTATTGGGTTTTGATTGCCCCGGCTGTGGCATACAACGTGCCCTTTACCTGTTGTTGCAAGGCGATTTTGTGGCGGCCTTTAAGATGTATCCTGCCATTTATTTTCTTGTTCTACTCTTTTCTTTTTTGGTTTTTAATAAGTTCTATTCCACCAAATATGCCAACAAAATAATTATATTGCTGAGCATATCGAGTGTGGCAACCATAATCATAAGTTACATTATTAAACTATCATCTTAATCAACCATGGAACAAAAAAAACTACCCAATGGCGTCTTGAGCATTGTTTTAGGTATTCTAGGCTTCATTTGTTGCTGCACTGGCGTCTTAGGCGCCATTTCATCTGGCATCGGATTTTATCTCGCCCTGCAATCTGAAAAAATGTACAAGGCCGATCCCGAGGCCTATGATAATTATGGACAAATAAAGACTGGGAAGATCATTTCGTTGATCGCCTTGATCTTAAGTGTCCTGATGATTGTAAGATGGGCCTATATCATTTACAACGCGGGAGGCATAGCTGAATTCTGGGAAGAGTTTTCAGCTGCTTACGAAGAAGCTATGCAGCAATACGAACAATAGCTATCCAACAAATAAACATTCTTTATGGAAAACAACACCAACATCCCACCAAAACCAGACAATTACTTGGTTTGGGCCATCTTAAGTACCGTTCTCTGTTGTATCGTGACGGGAATACCAGTATAATTTACGCCTCAAAGGTTAATGAAGCCTATGAACGTGGGGAATATGACAAAGCACTGGAATCATCCAGAAAGGCAAAAAATTGGGCCATTGCTGGTCCTTTGATAGGAGTAATCTTTTGGATTCTTTATATATTCGTTTTTGGCGGTATGGCCCTTCTAAGTCTTGGTGGGGCAATGAATGCTTAGTGAAGAAGAAATCGAGTAAGATTATATTGTTAGGGGTGTTGTCGGTTATGGCAGCACTCCTTTATTTTTTCTTCAGTCCGGAAAAATTTGATTCTTTTTTCCCAAAATGCCCGATTTACCAAACACTTGGTATCTATTGCACTGGGTGTGGAAGCCAACGAGCTCTTCATGACCTTTTTCATCTTCGGATTGCTGAAGCCGTTTCGCACAATTTATTGTTAATACCCTCTTTATTGTTGATAGGATATCATGCCGTGGTGAAGGCTTTTTATCCCACAAAAAAGAGCTTTCTTGAAAAAAGAAAAGCACCCGTGATCATCTTGGGTGCTCTTATACTGTTTACCATATTAAGAAATCTGGCTCTGGAGCCCTTTCACTATCTGGCCCCTTAATTCGCCACTTCACTGATAAACTTCAATCGGTATAGTCGAAGTTCTTCGTCTTCGTAGTCACCATCGAATTCTTCCATGGCATCTTCAATACTATCGGTCTCGGCCTCTAGAAAATAATCGTGTATTTCTTCTTGCTGGTCTTCATCCAGTATCTCATCCAACCAATAGTCTAAATTCAATTTGGTACCGCTGTAGACAATCTGTTCCATCTCTTTGATTAGATCAGGAATTTCAAGGCCTTTTGCCGCCGCAATATCGTCCAAAGGCAGTTTCCGGTCCACATTTTGGATAATATACAACTTAAGTGCAGAGTTGGCACCCGTGCTCTTGACCACCAAATCATCGGGTCGGGTAATATCGTTCTCTTCAACATACTTGGCTATCAACTCTACAAACGGTCGGCCATACTTCTTGGCCTTGCCCTCGCCCACTCCATGAATGTTCTGTAGTTCTTCGATGCTTATGGGATACTTAAGTGCCATATCGTCCAATGATGGGTCTTGAAAGACCACAAAAGGCGGCACTCCCAATTTTTTGGCCTCCCTTTTCCGCAGGTCTTTCATCAAGGCCAATAATTTTTCATCGGCCACGGCCCCTACCGACTTACTGGCCGTAATGATGCCATCATCGGTTGACTCATCGTACACATGGTCTTTGGTCATCATGAACGATACGGGTTTTTCAAGGAAATTTTTGCCTGCTTCGGTCATGTGCAGAATACCGTATTGCTCGATTTCCTTTTTTAACAGGCCAGCCACCAACACTTGTCTTATCAGGGCCTTCCAATAATTCTCGTCTTTGTCGGAGCCGCTTCCGAAAAAATCTTTTTCATCGGTCTTGTGCGATGATATCAGGGCGTTCACCTTGCCGACCAGTGTCTTTACTATTTCTTTGGTCTTGAACTTTTCGTTGGTGCCCTGCACTATCTTTAAAAGCTTGACGACATCTTCTTTGGCTTCCTGTTTTTCTTTGGGGTTTCGGGCGTTGTCGTCCATATCGGCCCCTTCACCGTTTACCTCGTCGAACTCCTCCCCGAAATAATGAAGTATGAATTTTCTTCGTGAAATGGATGTTTCGGCGTAGGCTACGATCTCTTGCAGCAGCGCATGGCCTATTTCTTGTTCGGCAACGGGCTTGCCCGACATGAACTTTTCTAGCTTCTCTACATCTTTGTAAGCGTAAAAGGCCAAACAATGGCCCTCGCCCCCATCTCGGCCGGCACGCCCTGTTTCTTGATAGTAGCTTTCGATACTCTTTGGAATATCATGGTGAATCACAAACCTTACATCGGGTTTGTCTATACCCATGCCAAAGGCGATGGTGGCCACGACCACATCTACCTCTTCCATCAAAAACATATCTTGGTACTTAGAACGTGTCTTGGCATCGAACCCAGCGTGATAGGGCACGGCACTGATGCCGTTTACCTGTAAGACCTGTGCCAATTCTTCGACCCGCTTTCTGCTCAAACAATAGATGATACCTGATTTACCCGCGTTTTTCTTTACGAACCGGATAATGTCGGCATCAACGTTTTTTGTCTTCGGCCGTACCTCATAGAAAAGATTTGGCCTGTTGAACGATGCCTTGAAGACCTTGGCATCTGACATGCCCAGATTCTTCAAAATATCTTCTTGAACTTTGGGTGTTGCAGTGGCCGTCAAGGCCACGATGGGTATGTTGTTGCCCAAGCGGTCAATTATGCTTCTAAGGTTTCGGTATTCTGGTCTAAAGTCATGGCCCCATTCAGAAATACAATGTGCTTCGTCAACTGCAACAAAAGATAACTGAACAGACTGAAGAAAATCCACATACTCTGCTTTGGTAAGCGATTCTGGTGCTACATACAATAATTTAGTGATGCCATTTGAGATATCGCTCATAACCTGTTTCACCTCCGATTTTGTCAAGGATGAGTTGAGCACATGGGCCACCCCATGGTCAGCCGAAACGCCACGAATGGCATCGACCTGGTTCTTCATAAGTGCAATCAAGGGCGAAACCACAATGGCCGTGCCATCTTTCAAGAGTGCGGGCAATTGGTAGCATAGTGATTTACCGCCACCAGTGGGCATGATCACAAATGTATTCTCGCCTTCAAGCACATGTTCAATGACCCCTTCTTGCAGCCCTTTAAATTGTGAGAAACCAAAGTATTTCTTTAGAGCAGTCTGTAAATCATTCTTCGTCAGCGCCATACAATTAAGTTGATAAAGCTAGCAGGTCAATATCAGGTAAGCTTTCTTGCCATGTTTGGGAAATATTTCAAATTCAAGGCCAAAGAAGCGTTCTTTTGAGATTTATAAAAGATTGTTTGTTTAATTTTGTAATCTAAATATATGACATTCTTTCAGGAAAACCAGTAGAAAATCCAAGAATTACCTTGAACGACAAGCAATCAATCCTATCCATCGCAAAACGAACCATTGAAACAGAGGGCGGGGCCATACAGAACTTGGTCAGCCTTTTAGATGAACAATTTGCCGGGGCCACCGAGTGTATTCTACAATCAAAGGGCCGCGTTGTCGTGTCTGGGGTGGGCAAAAGTGCCCTGATCGGTGCCAAGATTGTGGCCACCTTCAATTCTACCGGCACACCGGCCATTTTTATGCATGCCGCAGATGCCATTCATGGCGACTTGGGCACGGTACAGCAAAACGATGTGGTCATATGCATCTCAAAAAGTGGCAATACCGAAGAAATCAAACAACTGATCCCGCTCATAAAAAGGGGAGGCAATAAATTGGTGGCCATTACGGGCAACATGGATTCTGTTTTGGCCAAACAGGCCGACTTTGCATTGAACACCTATGTTGAAAAAGAGGCCTGCCCCAACAACCTGGCGCCTACCACAAGTACCACGGCACAACTGGTAATGGGCGATGCCCTGGCCATTTGCCTGTTGGAACTAAAAGGCTTCAGCAGCGATGATTTTGCCAAATACCACCCCGGGGGCTCTTTGGGAAAACGTCTCTATTTAAGAGTTGCCGATATTTTTGGAAACAACCTTAGGCCCGAGGTCGATATCAATTCAAAGGTCAAAGAGGTCATTGTAGAGATATCGGAAAAAATGTTGGGGGTTACGGCGGTGACCCAAAACGGAAAACTGGTCGGTATCGTAACCGATGGGGATATTAGACGAATGCTCAACAAGCACGATAACATAAGTGCCCTCACCGCTAAAGATATCATGACCTCCAACCCAAAAACAGTCTCGCCTGATGTATTGGCCATAAAAGCGTTGGAATCGATGCAAGAAAAAGGCATTTCACAGCTTTTGGTGATGGATGGGGATGAATATGTGGGCGTGGTGCACATACATAACCTTATAAACGAAGGCATTTTGTAATGGCCAAGACAAGAAAAGACCCAAACGAAATGTCCTTTTTGGACCATCTGGAGGAGCTGCGCTGGCATTTGATACGCTCTACCTTGGCCATTGTTTTGGTGGCCGTGGTGGCTTTTGTCATGAAAGATTTCATCTTCGGCATCATCTTTGCGCCAAAGAGCATGGATTTTCCTACCTATCGCTTTTTTTGTAGGATAGCCACCTTCTTTGGAATCGAATCTGAGTTTTGCGGAGAAGAACTGCCGTTCACCATTCAGAGCCGGTTGATGGCAGGCCAGTTCTCGGCCCACATCTGGACCTCGATATGGTCAGGTTTCATCATCGCCTTCCCATACGTGTTGTGGGAACTGTGGCGCTTTATCAGTCCGGGGCTGTACGAAAAAGAGCGCAAGTATTCTCGGGGCTTTATAACAGTGGCTTCGCTCCTATTTTTTATGGGTGTACTGTTTGGCTACTATGTGGTCGCCCCTCTTTCCATCAACTTTTTGGGCACCTACCAAGTGAGTCCCGAGGTTAACAACGAAATTGACATTGGTTCGTACATCGGCACCGTACGGGCAGCGGTGATTGCCTGTGGTATCATGTTCGAGCTGCCGATCATCATTTTCTTTTTGACCAAGGTAGGCTTGGTAACTCCCGAAATTTTGAGAAAATACCGGAAAATAGCCCTAGTGCTGGTACTGATCCTATCGGCCATTATAACACCCCCAGATGTGGCCAGTCAAATAGTGGTGGCGGTGCCTGTGCTGATACTTTATCAGATCAGCATCCACATTTCGAAGCTCGTCATCAATCGCGAAGCAAAAAAAGCAGCAAAAAATGCCAAATAAAGTAGATGAATTCAATGAATACCGTTCAAAGATGAACGAAAAGCTATTGGCCGACAACAACAAGGTCATCAAGCGCATATTCAACCTAGACACCAACGCCTTTTTGCCCGGGGCATTGGACGCCAAGACAAAGGAACTCTTGGGGTTGGTCGCCTCGGCCGTGCTAAGGTGCGACGATTGTGTCAAATACCATTTGGAGAGTTGCCAGAAACAAGGGGCCAATACCGAAGAAATTATGGAAACCCTTAGCATTGCCACCCTGATTGGGGGCACCATCACCATTCCGCACCTGCGAAGGGCCTACGAGTATTGGGAGGAGTTACAGGAACCCAAAGCTTAAAAAATTCAAAAAGCCAATGACACAGTTGAGCAATATGTGTAGTTTTGGCAAATACCGATGAAATTACGAGCAGAAAATATAATGAAAGCCTATCGCGGCCGAAAGGTCGTAAAAGGTATTTCTTTGGAAGTGAACCAGGGTGAAATCGTAGGGCTTTTAGGGCCCAATGGTGCGGGCAAGACCACCTCTTTCTACATGATTGTCGGATTGGTGAAGCCCAACGGCGGAAATATATACCTCGACTCGATGGATATCACCAATTTTCCCATGTACAAAAGGGCGCAGCACGGCATCGGTTACTTGGCACAAGAGGCCTCTGTTTTTAGAAAACTCAGCATAGAAGACAATATTTTGAGCGTACTGCAGACCACAAAGCTGAGCAAGAAAGAACAGCACATGAAAATGGAGTCGCTCATCGATGAATTTGGCCTAGGCCATATTCGGAAAAATAGGGGCGATCTCTTATCGGGCGGTGAACGACGACGGACCGAAATCGCCCGTGCCCTGGCCACAGACCCAAAATTTATTTTGTTGGATGAACCCTTTGCCGGGGTGGATCCTGTAGCCGTTGAGGATATTCAGCGCATCGTGGCCCAGTTGAAGAACAAGAATATCGGTATTTTGATCACCGACCATAACGTGCAAGAGACACTCGCCATTACCGAACGATCCTATCTCATGTTCGAGGGAGGCATATTAAAGGCCGGTGTGCCCGAAGATCTTGCCGTAGACGAAATGGTGCGAAAAGTATATTTGGGTCAAAACTTTGAGCTGCGCAAAAAGAAGCTCGATGTATAAAATTATTTCAATCCGAATGTCAATGTAGCCCAATTTGACTCGTAGTCAACACCCTCTTCATCACTTTTTTCCATATAAATCGTGGCCACATACCAATTACCGGACTGGCTTGGTATAATGGTTACAATACCATTGTTATCGGTAATGGACGATTTCTCACTGTCATGGGCATCTTTACCCGGTACAGAAGTACTGTAGTGCACAGTCTGCCCTGCCAATGGTTTGCCCTCTAGTAGCAACTGAAAACGAATGGGTTCCCCTGCTTTTTTTGAGTATGGATTGTCAATAGGCAGGAATTCAATCGGATATCCTAAAACAGTTTTGTAATCATCAGTCATAAGGTCACCCACCTGTAAAATAGCCTTGACATGCTTTGAGTAGATTTCAGTGGCATCATCTTTCAATGTTCCTTCCCTTTTCCGTTCATTCAAAGTGCCTTTAAGGCCCTCGTGATCTAAATAATCATTAAAGGCCTTGGCATCAAGGTCAATTGTTCTGGGAAGCGTGGAAACACCGGCAACATAAGTACCAGCACTTTCAGTGGTAAAATTCAAAAAGGTAGAAGTCTCCTCTAGTCGATAGGCACTATTAGCCGGAAGAAGCTCAAATTTTGGCCCAATTATCTTAGCGTCGACTATCCTATCAATCGCAATGGCATTCTCGCTTTGGTCAAAAGTGCCATTGAACAAAAATAATTCCACCGCTCGGTTTTCTTCCAAAAAATAAGATGTCGATTTGAGAAACAGCTCGTGAGAACTACATAAGAGAAATACTATGGCAAGGCCAATAAATGTGATACATTTTCTCATATAATCATTTATTGTAGTTACGTAAAAAAATATCGCCAGGTTTTATCAATTTCAGAAAATTTTCCAAATCATGGGGATGACTTCTTTGAAAGGAGTGATGCCAATATATAAAACAGAATAATAACCGGTATTGCCAAAAACTTCATCGTCAGCAAAAGTACCAAACTCCCTATCAAGAAGAGATATTTTACGGCGTTGTCCTTAAAACTGTAATTCTCAAACTTCAAGGCAAAAAGCTCAATTCTTGAGTTGAGCAAGTAACTGCTCAAGAGGGTCAATGCCAACAAGAACCATTCGTTCAATATTATGCTGTTAAGTATATCGTTGTTTTGATAGATCAATATAAGCGGTAACGAAAGAATCAACAATGCATTTGCTGGCGTTGGCAGGCCCAAGAAAGAGTTAACCTGATTCTCGTCAACATTGAAATTGGCCAGCCGATAGGCCGATGCCATGGTTATCAAAAAACCCAACAGCGGCACTAAGCCTACCTCTGTATGCACCCCAAAAAAATCGAGGTTCCACCCTCCCTTTTGGGCCATTGTCAACAATTGGAACATGACAATGCCCGGCACCAGGCCACTTGTTATCATATCGGCCAACGAGTCTAATTGCACCCCAAGCGCACTTTTCACATTCAAGAGACGTGCGGCAAGACCATCAAAAAAATCACAGAAAATGCCCAAAAAGACAAAAAGGGCCGCAAACTCCAATTGGTTCAGCACAGCAAAAACCGATGCAATACACCCGCTCAGCACATTGAGCAAGGTTATAAAATTAGGTACGTGTTTTTTCATTTCAAGGGTGGTTAAACTTAGTACTCGAATAGGCCATTCTAATGGAAAAAGGCAAAACCATTGAGGTAAAAATAAACCAAAAAATGAACTATATGAACCGTGGGCAGGCCGTGTATTGTAATTATTCAGATATTTGGCCTCGTTATGGTTCGAAACTTTTTCTTCTTGGCCTGTGTTCTTTTGGGCGCACTTGCTTCAGCGCAACTGCCGAGACTGTCTCAAAATGCGCGAATAAGTGTGCTGACCTGCGGCTCTGGAGATGAACTCTATTCGGCTTTTGGCCATACCGCCTTCAGGGTACAAGATTCGGTCTTGGGCCTGGATGTGGTATACAATTATGGCACTTTTGACTTTGACCAGCCCAATTTCTATTTGAACTTTGCCAAGGGCAACATGGTCTATTCATTGAGTAGAACCCGTTTTGCCAACTTTCTACTGGAATATGAAGCAGATAAAAGATGGATTCGTGAACAGATTCTTGACCTTGACCAAGCGGAAAAAAATAAGTTTCTGGCCTTTTTGGAAGACAATTACCGCCCCGAGAACCGAAATTACCTATATGACCCCCTTTTCAACAATTGTTCGAACATCACCGCCAATATTTTAGAGAAACTGTTCGATAACCAGATCACCTACAGCTATTCGCACCTCGAAAAGCGGCACACCTTTAGAGAGCTTATTATGCAGCACCTACATTGGAACTCGTGGTCTGCCCTTGGAATAAACTTGGCCTATGGGTCGGTGGTAGACAGAGAGGCCACCCCTTACGAACATATGTTCTTGCCCTATTATACCATGTACCAGTTGAGAAACACCACCAAAAATGGCAAGCCCTTGGTGCTTCGCGAGCGGGTGGTATTGGATTATGATGAGCATGAACAACGGAGCTTCTTTTTGACATCGCCCCTTTTCTGGCTTTTGTTGCTGTTCATGTTTGTGGCCGCCATTACCTTTCTTGATTACCACCATGACCATAAGAACCCATGGCTTGATACCGTTTTGTTCACCCTGACCGGCTTACTCGGCTTTTTCATCGTTTTTCTTTGGTTTTTTACCAATCATTCGGGTACCGGAGGCAACCTGAATATTTTATGGGCGGTACCGTTGAATTTCATATTGGTGTTCATGCTATTGTTCGCTGGCCGCCCTGCTTGGTATGTACAATATCTATGGTTCTTGCTAGGGCTTTTGGCACTCTTATTGGCCATCTGGGTGCTGGGGATTCAGGTTTTTCCGGTATTGGTGCTTCCCATCATGGCTACCCTGGCCATTCGCTACCTGTATTTGTGGTACTGGGAATGGAAAGTGCCAAAGCCCTGAGCGGGTATTTTCATCTTAATGCAATATGCCGTACTTTTAAGTAAATACTTAGCGTAATGGACAATACAATTTATGTGGTCGTCATTGTCTTGGCAGTCATCTATTTGGCCATTTTCGTAATGAACAAAAAGGGCAGAAAGCGTAGACGGTCAAGAAAGTTCATGGAAGGCAAAAAAAGGCGGGAAAGAGATGATTGAATACCTAAATTAGCGCAATTTTCAAAATCTGTCTGTCAATAACGACCCAAAACATGAAAATCTACACCAAAACAGGAGACAAGGCCCAAACAAGTCTTTTTGGGGGCACGCGTGTATCGAAACACCATATCAGAATAGAAAGCTATGGCAATATCGATGAGCTGAACTCATGGCTGGGGCTACTGCGCGACCAAGAAATCGACAGCCATTCAAAAGAGGTCTTGATGGCCATACAAGACAAACTCTTTACCGTAGGGGCCATTTTGGCAACAGAGTCAAAAAAAGACAATCGGTTGAAGATTCCGCGCATCGATAGTGCCGATATTGAATATTTAGAGCATGAAATCGATGATATGAACGCATCGCTTCCTGAGATGACACATTTTATTTTACCGGGTGGTCATACCACCGTGTCATACTGTCATATTGCAAGAACCGTCTGCCGCAGGGCCGAGCGGGTCATTTCCCTCCTACATGAAAATGAGCCGGTTTCAAAAGAACTGCTCATGTATATAAACCGCTTATCTGACTTTCTTTTTGTGTTGGCACGAAAATTGTCTTCGCAACTACAGGCCGATGAGGTCAAGTGGATTCCCAAGAAATTGGACAATTAAATCCGTTTTTCCTGCGTTATGGAAGTGATTATTCAAAATAATCGCCAAATAAAGCAGAAATAACTTGGCCGTTTGGCTTTAAAAATTATTTTTGCAAAAAATTTAAAATCAAACCGTTACTATGTACTGGACGTTAGAACTAGCCTCATATTTGAGCGATGCGCCCTGGCCAGCGACCAAAGACGAACTTATAGATTACGCCATACGAACAGGTGCACCCCTTGAGGTGGTAGAGAACCTTCAATCCATGGAAGAAGAAGGCGGTGAAATCTATGAATCAATAGAGGAAATCTGGCCCGACTATCCTACCGAGGAAGACTACCTCTGGAATGAGGATGAATATTAAAAAACATACGTGCTTTAGATAACCAAAAAGTCTCATTCGAGGCTTTTTTTTATGTAATTTTGACAGCCATAAAGGCCGTTCACAACAAATGTTCCACTGTGGAATGGCTTTTGCACACCAAAAGAAAATTTAATCCATGAGTTTACTGAATTCTGTACTAAAGGTTTTTGTGGGAGACAAGTCAAAGAAAGATGTGAAGGCCCTGCAACCCTTGGTCGAAGAGATAAAATCATTTGAAAAGCAACTCGAGGCCCTTAGCAATGATGAACTGAGGCAGAAGACCATGCAGTTCAAGGCCCAGATACAGGAAGATTGCAAAGACCTCAACCAACAAATAGAGGCATTGAAGGCCGAAGCCCAGGCCTCTACCGACATTGACCGCAACGAAGAAATCTATGGCGAAATAGATGCCCTTGAAGAAGAGGCCTATAAAATCTCTGAAAACACCCTTAACAAGATTCTGCCCGAAGCCTTTGCCGTGGTGAAAGAAACCGCCAAACGCTTTGCCAACAACGAAACCCTTGAGGTTACGGCCACCGAGTTCGACCGCCTGCTATCGGGCACCAAAGAATATGTTACCCTTGATGGCGATAAGGCCATCTGGTCAAATTCTTGGGATGCTGCCGGAAAAGAGGTCACATGGGACATGGTGCATTACGATGTTCAGCTCATCGGCGGTATTGCCCTGCACCAAGGCAAGATTGCTGAAATGCAGACGGGTGAAGGTAAGACACTGGTTGCTACCTTGCCCCTGTACCTAAATGCCCTTCCGGGCAAAGGCGCCCATTTGGTAACGGTCAACGACTACCTTGCAAAACGTGATAGTGCTTGGATGGCTCCAATCTTCGAGTTTCATGGGCTCTCGGTCGACTGTATCGACAAACACCAGCCAAATTCTGATGCGCGAAGGGCCGCCTACAACGCAGATATCACCTACGGCACCAACAATGAATTCGGTTTTGATTACCTGCGCGACAATATGGCGCACACCCCGAGCGATTTGGTACAGCGCCCGCACCACTATGCCATTGTCGATGAGGTCGACTCTGTATTGATCGATGATGCCCGTACGCCTTTGATCATCTCGGGACCCGTACCAGAGGGTGACCGCCACGAGTTCAACGAGCTGAAGCCCAAGGTGGCCGATATCGTACAAAAACAACGGCAATATCTGACGGGTGTATTGGCCGAGGCGAAAAAGAAAATTGCCGAGGGAGACACTAAAGAAGGAGGCTTTTTATTGTTAAGGGTACACCGCGGGCTTCCAAAAAACAAGGCACTCATCAAATTCTTGAGCGAAGAGGGCGTAAAACAGCTCTTGCAAAAGACCGAGAACTTCTACATGCAAGACAACAACCGTGAAATGCCTAAGGTAGATGAAGAGCTGTTGTTCGTGATCGATGAAAAGAACAACCAAATCGAATTGACAGACAAAGGGGTCGAATATATTTCTGGGGAAGAAGACAAAGATTTCTTTGTTATGCCCGACATCGGCAGTGAAATCGCCAAAATAGAGAACCAAAACCTCGATATTGAGAAGGAAGCGGAGCTCAAGGAAGAACTTTTTAAAGATTTTGCCATAAAGAGCGAGCGCATCCACACGTTGACACAGCTTCTAAAGGCCTACACCCTATTCGAGAAAGACGTTGAATACGTGGTGATGGACAATAAAGTGTTGATCGTGGACGAGCAAACAGGGCGTATTATGGATGGCCGTCGCTACTCAGACGGACTGCACCAAGCCATTGAAGCAAAAGAAAATGTGAAGATCGAGGCCATGACCCAGACCTTCGCCACCATTACCCTGCAGAACTACTTTAGAATGTACAAAAAGTTGGCGGGCATGACAGGTACGGCCGTCACAGAAGCTGGCGAATTTTGGGAAATTTACAAGTTGGATGTAGTGGAGATTCCTACCAATAGGCCCATTGCAAGAGAAGACAAACACGATTTGATCTATAAGACCAAGCGAGAAAAGTACAATGCCATTATAGAAGAGGTAGAACAACTCTCTAAAGCCGGCAGACCTGTATTGATAGGTACCACTTCTGTAGAGATCTCAGAGCTGCTCTCAAAACTCTTGAGTGTTCGAAAGATTCCGCATAACGTACTGAACGCAAAACTTCACAAAAAAGAGGCTGATATCGTGGCCGAAGCAGGCAAGCCAGGTGTGGTGACCATTGCGACCAACATGGCTGGCCGTGGTACCGACATCAAGTTGACCGACGAAGTTAAAAAGGCAGGTGGTCTGGCCATTATCGGCACCGAACGTCACGACTCGAGAAGGGTCGACCGTCAGCTAAGGGGCCGTTCGGGGCGTCAGGGCGACCCCGGTAGCTCACAGTTCTATGTGTCGTTGGAAGACAACCTGATGCGTCTCTTCGGTTCAGACAGGGTGGCCAAACTGATGGATAGAATGGGGCTAGAGGAAGGCGAGGTCATTCAACACTCCATGATGACCAAATCCATAGAACGCGCACAGAAAAAGGTAGAGGAGAACAACTTTGGCATTCGAAAGCGCCTGTTGGAGTATGACGATGTTATGAACGCCCAGCGTGAAGTGGTCTATAAAAGACGACGCCATGCCCTGCAGGGTGAGCGCTTGAAGGTCGACATTGCCAATATGGTCTATGACACCTGTGAGTCGATAGCCGAAACCAACAAATTGGCAGAAGACTACAAAAACTTTGAGTTTGAGCTGATCAAGTACTTCTCGATCACTTCGCCCATTTCTGAAGAGGAATTCAAAAGGCTCAACTTCCAAGAAATCGCCAACAAAGTGTACAAAGCGGCCTATGAATACTATCAAAACAAGATGGAGCGCAGTGCCGAAGTTGCCTTTAAGGTGATCAAACGGGTCTATGAAGACCAGTCGAACAAGTTTGAGCGCATTGTGGTGCCCTTTACAGATGGTATCAAAACCTTGAACGTTGTCACCAACCTTGAAGAAGCTTACAACAGCAACGGAAAGCAGTTGATCAACGATTTTGAGAAGAACATTACCTTGGCCATCATCGATGATTCTTGGAAAACGCATCTTCGTAAAATGGATGAGTTGAAACAATCGGTACAATTGGCAGTGCACGAACAGAAAGATCCGTTGTTGATCTACAAATTCGAGGCATTCGAGCTCTTCAAACAAATGATGGACAAGGTGAACAAAGAGGTCATCTCGTTCTTGTTCAAGGGCGAGCTGCCCACGGCAGACCCCAACCAGATCCAAGAGGCCCGAACGGTTCGTAGACCTAAAGAAAAGCTGAAGACCACTAAGGAAGAGATTCCGAACAGTGACGAATTGGCCGCCCAGAACAGGGCTGCCGGCCAGACCCAAGGTCGTAGGCCGCAGGTAACCGAGACCATTGTTCGCGAAAAACCAAAAATCGGCCGAAACGAGCGCGTCACCATCAAGAACATCATGTCCGGTGAAAGCAAAACCCTAAAATTCAAACAGGCAGAGCCCCTTATAGATAAAGGAGAGTGGGTGCTGATCGATGAATAGCATTGCTTTGAAAATAACACCAGCGGTGGTCTTTTAGGCCACCGTTTTTTGATTATGAACCAAAACATATTTAGATTTACACCGGCAAGCCCCCGACCAGACCGCCAGCAGAAATAGTGATTTATTGCAACTGCCCCAAGGGCTGTAGTGAAACAACCAAAATGCATGAAGATACCTACCAAAGACAGGTACCGATTAGAAGATAAGACCCAATTGGTATTGAAGGTCAACTACTTCGCTTCACTTTTTGCCCTATTCTTTGGCCTTATCTGTTCTTTTTTATTGAACATTCGAGGAGTGGTTCCTTACACATTTTTGTGTTTTGCAGTATTGAACCTGCTCAACACCTTAATGTTGAAGAGCCATGGCAACCTCACCATCACATATAATATAACTTCGGTACTGGCCATGGTATCGGCTATTTTGATAACGCTTTTCAGCGGGGGCATTCAAAGTCCCTTCATCTATGTTCTGGGCATCGTGGTTTTTGCCGGTTACGTATCCACACGGGTCTATGGCAAAATATACCTGTTCATCAACCTGATCGTGGTAGGGCTGATATTTCTGCACGATCTCAGCGATTTCAATATTGCGGATGATACGGTTCCGTTAGAATCAAAAGATTGGTTTGCCTTTTTGAGCATTCTCTTGGCCGTTTATCTTTTGGGCGGCGTCTTCGGAAAAAACTTGCTCCGGGCACACCACAAACTGTACAAATCAAGACAAGAGATCGAAGAGCGCATTCAAGAAAAGGAAACCTTACTGAAAGAGGTGCACCACAGGGTCAAGAACAACCTGCAGACCGTTTCAAGTCTTCTGAGCCTACAATCACGTGCCGTTAAGGATGAAAAAATCAGCGGCATCATCAAAAACAGCCAAAACAGGGTGGTATCTATGGCCATGGTGCATGAAATGCTGTATAAGCGTGATGACTATCTTTCAAAAATCGAATTAAAACCCTATGTTGAAGAGCTTTGTGAATACCTGCTCCGTTCGATAAAGGGCAATACCAACAATGTAACCCTAAACATTGACATACCCAATTACAAACTAAGCATCGATACGGTAATACCCTTGGGGTTGGTAATCAACGAAGCGGTCACCAACGCCTTAAAATATGGTATTGTCGACGACAAACCCGGTGAGATTACCGTTGTGCTCAAAAAGGCCGAAGGTGATACCTACGAAATGATCTTGGGTGATGATGGCAAAGGGTTTCCTGAAACCGTTGGCCCAAAGACCTCACAGTCGCTGGGACTCAAACTTATCCACAACCTGGCCCGTCAATTAAGGGGTTCTGTAACGCGCGACACCCAGCGTAAAGGTACGTACTACCACCTTGTCTTCGAAGAAATTATCGAAGACTTCAACTCACTTGAGTAATTTGTTTTTTATATTTAGGAAGTCATTAAAAACCTTCCTGAGAAATGATAAAAAAAATTCTTTTTGCGGTGATGTTCATCACCGCACAGCTTTCTGCACAAGATTATTATTTCAAAAAGTACCACCCCTTTGATCCCGATGTTCCCTCCCCAGAAGAATTTTTGGGCTACGGTATTGGCGAGCACCACACGCGCCACGATTTGATCGTGGCATATTTGACCAAATTGGCCGAGGTATCGAACCGGGCTTCGATCCACCAATATGGCAAGACCCACGAGGGCAGAAAATTGGTCATCTTAACGGTGACAGACCCCAACAATTTGGCAAATCTATCTTCCATCAAAGAAAAGCATCTGGCATTTACCGACCCGAACCAAAATGTTTCCAACTATGGTGTAGTGCCCATCTTCATCAATTTGGGCTATAATGTTCATGGCAACGAACCCTCCAGTTCAGAAGCGGCTTTGCTGACAGCCTACACCCTTACGGCATCCAACCATCCTGAAGTGTTGAACTATCTGAAAAATGGGGTCATCATGATCGATCCTACCATTAACCCAGATGGCCGTGACCGACACACGCAATGGGCCAACACCTATCAGGGCAATCCGTTGGTGGCCGATCCACAAGATGCCGAGCACAACGAATATTGGCCCAGGGGGCGCACCAATCATTACTGGTTCGACCTGAACCGCGACTGGCTTTTGGGCATAAACCCCGAAAGCAGGGGCAAATTGGCCTGGTACCATGAATGGTATCCGAATGTTGTTACTGATTTCCATGAAATGGGTACCCAAAGCAGCTATTTTTTCGAACCCATGAAAGACAATGGCTCTTTGAATCCTATAATGCCCAAAGAAAACTATGTGGACCTCAACAATCTTTTCGGGGAATATTTTGCGAAATCACTCGATAGTATCGGATCTTTTTATTTCACCAAAGAGGTTTTTGACGGCACCTATCCAGGTTACGGCTCATCTTATCCCGATCTGCAGGGCGGACTTGGACTACTTTTTGAACAAGCCAGTTCTAGGGGGCACAAGCAAAAGACGGCCTTTGGCGAAATTACCTTTCCGTTTACCATTAGAAACCAGTACGTTTCCAGTATGGCCACCGTAAAGGCTGCCGTTGAAAACAAAGAAACGTTGCGAAAATATCAGCAAAAATTCTTCAAAAGTGCCTTGAGCAACGCTGCCAAGGGCAGGATCAAAGGTTACTCGTTCAAAGATTCCTATGATCAAAACCGCGTAAAAGCCTTTATCGACAAGCTATTGCTGCACAAAGTAGATGTATATCGTTCGGGCGATGGGTTTGTGGTACCGACCGACCAACCCCAATATCGAATGGTACAGACCTTTTTTGAAACCTACGACAAATACCGGGATAGTGTCTATTATGATGCCTCTGCTTGGTCGGTAGCGAACTTTTATAACATGAAATACCGGCCGGTCAATAACTTGAATCTCGGCGAAAAAGTTACCGATCTAAATGGCTTGGTCGAAGTTACCCCCGTAAAAAAGAGTGATTATGCCTACATCATAGACTATGACGATTACAATGCCGTTGCCGCTTTGAACCACCTGCAATCGAACGGGTTGGTTCTGTCGTCTTCCTTCAAGCCCTTTACAGCCAAAACCACCGAGGGCAACAAAAGTTTCAATTATGGCGCCTTGGTAGTGCCGGTAAGTTTACAAAAAAAGGATGCAGACGAAATCTATTCCTTGGTAAAGCAGGCGCAGCAAAAGTTTAAGGTATCGATGTTTGCCGTTGATACGGGTTACAATATTAACGGCATCGATTTGGGAAGCCGCTACGTGTCTCCTGTTACAGAGCCCAAGGCGGCCATGTTGATCGGCGATGGCGTAAGTTCATATGAGGCAGGCGAAGTCTGGCATTTGCTCGACACTAGGGTACACATGCCCATTACCAAAATACCCATGCGAAATTTCAACCGCGCCGACCTCGATAAGTACAACACCCTGGTCATGGTCTCTGGAAGGTATTCATGGAGTGAGAACCAACTGAAAAAAATAAAGGATTGGGTCAGCAAGGGAAATACCTTGATTACCATTGGCAGGGCCTCAAAGTGGGCCATTGACAAAAAGTTGGTCAAGGAAAAACTGATTTCGGAGGAAAAGGATTCTACCAAAACCGTTGAGCGAAAACCCTACGTCGACGCACCAGAAAATATCGGCAAGGAAGAAGTTGGGGGAGTCATCTTAAAAGTGGATTTAGACATTACCCACCCCTTGGCCTTTGGATATCGAGATCAAACCATTCCTGTTTACAAAAATAATTCGGTGTGGTTGGCCCCCAGTAAAAACGAATATGCCACAGTGGCCAAATACGCCAATAATCCCCATATCGATGGTTTCATCACCGAAAAAAACATGGAAACCTATCTAAAACCCGCTGCGTCACTTATAGTGAGCAAACTGGAAGGCGGCCGAGTGGTCATGTTTGCCGATAACCCGAATTTCAGGGGCTCATGGTACGGTACCAACCGACTGTTCTTGAATGCCCTGTTTTTAGGTGATAAAATAAGGGTTCCCGAATAATGAGAAAAAGCCAAAACCCCTCATTTCAGACAAGGGCAAGTGGCCGCCTATTGCGGGGGGCGCTGGGGGTTTGAACCAATACAGAACACTATGAAAACAAAAAAACTCTTTCTATTCTTTTTGGCCATATCATTTGCTTTTGCCGGTCTTTGCCAAGAAAAACTGGGCGAAGGGCCCTTTGGTCAACTGATCATTCGCGGGGTGACCCTTATCAACGGTAATGGGGCGCCACCACGTGGGCCTGTCGATATTGTTGTGGAGAACAACAAAATTGTAAGCGTTCAGGTCGTGGGATATCCCGGTGTTGAAATCGATGATGCCAAAAGACCGCAATTGAAAGAGGGCGGCAAGGAATTGGACTGCACGGGCATGTATCTATTGCCCGGTTTTGTTGATATGCACGGGCATATTGGCGGGGTGGCCCAAGGGGCCGATTACGATTATGTCTTTAAACTGTGGATGGGGCATGGCATCACCACCGTACGGGAACCCAGTGGCAGGGGCATCGATTGGACCTTGGATTTAAAACGGAAGAGCGAAAAAAACGAAATTATCGCCCCACGAATCTTTGCCTACACCGGTTTTGGGCAAAAAACAAAGGATTTCAACCCCCTGAACGACGCGCCCATCAGTACCCCTGAACAGGCACGCAGGTGGGTACGGGCCAATGCCGAAAGAGGTGCCGATGGCATCAAGTTTTTTGGGGCACCCCCTGAAATAATGGCCGCTGCATTGGATGAGAACAAAAAATTAGGACTGCGCTCAGCCTGCCACCATGCCCAATTGGATGTGGCCCGTTGGAACGTACTGCACTCTGCCCGTGCCGGTCTCACCTCTATGGAGCACTGGTATGGCCTGCCGGAGGCCCTTTTTGAAGACCGAACGGTGCAAGACTATCCACTGGACTATAACTATCAGAACGAGCAACACCGCTTCGAGGAGGCGGGAAAACTCTGGAAACAGGCCGCAAAACCGTTCTCAGAGCATTGGAACCAGGTTATGGACGAGCTTATAAGCCTTGATTTCACCCTAGATCCCACCTTCAACATCTACGAGGCCAGTCGCGACCTGCACCGGGCACGCAGGGCCGAATGGCACGAAGACTACACACTGCCATTGCTTTGGGAGTTTTATCAGCCCAGCAAGATCAGCCATGGTTCATATTGGCACGATTGGGGCACCGAACAAGAGGTGGCCTGGCGTGAGAATTACAAACTTTGGATGACCTTTGTAAACGAATATAAAAACCGGGGTGGCCGCGTTACGGCAGGGTCTGATTCGGGCTTCATATTTCAGCTGTACGGCTTTGCCTATGTGCGCGAATTGGAGTTGCTGCGAGAGGCAGGTTTTCACCCATTGGAGGTCATAAGGGCCGCTACCTTGAATGGTGCCGAAGCTTTGGGCATCGATGACAAAATTGGAACGGTCGCCGTCGGCAAATTGGCCGATTTTGTGATCGTCGAAGAAAATCCCCTCAAAAATCTAAAGGTTCTATATGGCACCGGGGCCATCAAATTGACCGAAGACAATGAGGTTGTTCGGGTCGGAGGTGTAAAATACACCATAAAAGACGGCATTATTTACGATGCCAAACGGCTCTTGCAAGACGTAAAGAAAGTAGTAGCGAAGCAGAAACAAACAACAGGTTACAAAATATTGCAACCTGGTATAAAAAATTAAGGGTCACCGTTAAAGAAAGGTAGGTTTCGTTGTATAGCATGGCGTAACATTCCAAGCCCCAAATTCAAATCGCAATAAAAAACTGGGGGCTAATTCTTATAATTCATATCCAATCATCAAAAACAAGTGTATCCCAAGGGAGACAAGCCCAATTGATTAAGCAAGTTTAGAGGCGCTTCTTTTGGTAGCGAATACCAACGCTTTTTTAACTCTAGAATTTTTGAACTTGTAAAGACGGGCAGTTTCGTTGTTCGTTGTTGATTTCAATTTCAAAAGAAACCTCAGAAACATTTTCTGAAAGTACAACACCCATTTCAATAGTATCGACCTTAACCTCTGTTTTGGCATCTTGGGCAAAAGCGAAAGTTCCGAAGAAAACTACTAAGATGATGGTGATGATTGCTTTCATGATGTTTTGTTTTGTCTTTATTATTAAAACGGGCAGGTGTATTTCAACCACGGAATGAATCGCTGAAAACCCCTTATTTTTCGGTATCTGTCGCAATCTCGGACAAAGTGGAAGCAAACATCGATAAACGGCAAGGGGCCGTTTTACACTTAATCGGCCAAAAAGGTATTTGACCGAAGTATCGGAAATCTGAAATTCGTCAAAAGAAAGTCTTTTGACCTAATATGTAACCAAGATTATTGGTCTATGGTCTGCTTGGCCAATCTATAGCCAATAAAAATAGTAGCAACAACAAATAGGCTGCAGGTCAAAAAAATCGATAGCAATAAAAGTATCATAGTGCAAGGTTAGGCCAATTTGGCGCGGTTTCTCTTGGTTCTGAAAGAAAGCTCTTTTTTGACCCTAGAATTCTTGAACATATAAAGCCTTGATACTTTATGGCGTTTCTTGAAAATCTTCTGGGTCTCTACTTTCTCTACCGTGATGGTCTGAACCGCATTCTCAACCGCTGTGCCCTTTGCTTCTTGTGCAGAGGCCATTACTCCGAAGAAAACTATTGCGATAATGGTTAAGATTGCTTTCATGACTTGGGGTCTTTTACTGATATAAAATTACCCCAGGCCCATAGGCAGTAGCGATTTAACTCGCTTTGACGCTGATTTTATCGATTAAAAACCTTGCAAACGATGAAGTGCAAAAAAGTATCGATGACCGTTTTAGGGCCACCTGACAACATATCGAAATAGCGTACCGTTCATCGAACATGTAAAGGCCTATAGTTGGAAGAATAGGGCAGGATCGGGACAGTTTTTTTGATAAAATGCGATTTTTTCTGCACTGCAAACCCCGGGATAATCACCTTGGCACCCCTGAAGGTCTAGAATCAATTGAAAATGCAGGTGGGGCGCATAGTTGACATTGATATCAGTTGTGCCGAGATAGGCAAGCACCTCGCCTTTGGCAAATGGTTTTCCCTTAAAAAGCCCAGACAGCGATTCAACAGACAAGTGTCCATAAAGGCTGTAAAAAACAACTCCTTGGGGCAAATGGTGCTCAAGAATAATGGTCGGGCCATAATTGCCCTTGTCCGCACTATTTTTAAAACTGTGAACCATACCCCCAAAAGGCACCACGACCTTGGTACCCGCCTGGCACCAAAAATCCACTCCCAAGTGTATGTCA
>CEVF01154476.1_pt1 | contig 21920 bp, 13 predicted proteins | sample 356441 | NCBI WGS metagenome assembly CEVF01 (sample SAMEA2622765, study PRJEB7988) | marine metagenome | biome: marine biome (ENVO:00000447); feature: surface water layer (ENVO:00002042); material: "saline water (ENVO:00002010), including plankton (ENVO:xxxxxxxx)" | depth 5 m | reverse complement strand
TTTTATCCAAACACTTTCTTATCGATTTATACTTTTCAAAACTCAACGTATTGGCAATCTTGTTTGATGAGACCAAATCGAAACCGTTCTCGATCAATGATTCATATTCCTCTACAAATGTTTTGCTTGCCGTATTGTCCACGGCAATCAGGTTTTCTAAATGATGTTTTTTGGCAAAAGCGGTAATATCTTCAATTTGAAAGGGTCTCCCCTCCTTTTCCAAACGTTTTTTCCAGTCTGCACCAATACCTGAGGCATCCAAAAGCACCTTTTTCGAATTTGCCACGGCAAACACCTTTAGATCGATACTTTTTCGCTCCTCAATACTGTTTTTAGAATCCAAGATCTGACCGATCAACGTACCTCCAACATTACCATGGCCGAACAATGCCAAATTTATTTTCTTGGCAATTCCGAAGATTTGGCCGTGAATCACATTGATGGCCTTGTGAAGGTCGGTTTTCTTCACCACCATACTCACGTTCTTCCCAGTTACCGTATTATTGAACAGCAAAGGTGTGATCTGGTTCTTTGCCAATGCATTGAACGGTTTGTGGAAACTGCTCAAATCCATTCCCACAATGGAAATAACGGACACATCCTTCACCACTGAAATCTGGTTGATATCTTGGGATGAGTAATCGGTCTCGAATTCCTGATCGAGCACTTTTTTGGCCTTATCCGCTTTGGACTCGTCCACCACAAGACCAATACCACGCTCCGATGACCCTTGGGAAACAATGCCCACACTAATTCCGTTCTGGCCCAAGGCCCTAAAAATCCGCATGTCCACACCCACTTTACCGAGCAATCCCCTACCCTCTAAATTGATCAGCGCCATATTGTCCAGCACCGAGAGTGATTTTATCCCACCATTTTCGGTTTTTGGACCGATCAAGGTACCTTCATTGTCATCATTGAAGGTATTGCATATGCGCAATGGAATATTCTTCTCTATCAATGGGATAATGGTTTTCGCATGCAAAATATTGGCGCCAAAATTCGCCAATTCATTGGCCTCACTATACGATATCACATCAATCAACTTGGCATCCTGAACCAAATCTGGATTCGCGGTAAAAATACCATCCACATGGGTATAGTTAACCAACTCACTGGCATCCAAAAAATTTGCCAATAAAGCTGCTGAATAATTGGTTCCGTTTCTTCCCAAGGTTGTGGTCGACCCTTCTTTGTTGGAAGCGATAAAACCGGTAACAACGGGAATGGTTCCTGCTTCTAGATTATGGAAGTGCCGAATCACATTTTCTTTGGAAAGTCCTTCGTCCACTTCTGCATTACTGTAACTATCATCAGTCTTGATGAATTGTCTAGAATCCAACAAGGTTGCCTTTATTCCCTTTGCTTTCAGTGCGGTGGTCACATATTTTCCCGAAATCAACTCCCCAAAGGACAGTACTTCATCCTTTGTTTTCAGGCTGTAATCACCAGTTAGGGAAACCCCGTTCAGTATTTTCTCGATAGCGGTCAATTCTTCATCAATGTCCAGATTTTCTAGATTATTTCTCTGATAATCGAAGAACTCTTTCAAATCTGCCTGAAAATCAATCCCTTTGGCCGCCTTTTCCAACAAATTTTCCAACTGGTCCGTGGCCTTTCCCCGAGCGGATACCACCACGGCGAAATGTTCCTCCTCTTCAAACCTTTTGGCGATAATGTCCAACACGCGTTGTATACCCTCCCCATTTGCCAAGGATTTTCCACCAAATTTTAAAATTTTGATACGCTCCGTATTCTTTTGGAAAACAGGTTCCAAAAGTTTTTCCAATTGTTCAAACTCCATCAAAAAAGCGTCGTGCCCATGAAGGGATTGTACTTCTCCGTAGGTGACATTGGCATTGGCTTGGGCCAATCTCTTAAAGGTTTCCTTATTTTCCTCGGCGGTAAAGAACAGGTCGGAATTAACACCAATGATATGTATTTTGGTATCACTCTCTTGCAGAGCATTGAATGCCTCTTCCCCGTTTCGAGTAATATCGATGGACCTCAATAGTTGATTCATCAACTTATAGGCCGAAAGTTGGAAACGTTCCTGCAACTTCTCCCCATGGTGCATCAACCAGCTTTCCACATTAAAAACCTGAAGCTCCTCGTTGGTACTTCGTTTAAACCTATCTTTAAAAGATTCCGGCGTGCGGTAGCACAACATGGCGTGCATACGGGCATCGTGTACCGGTTGCTTGGAATTGACCAAGAACTGCTCTTGAATCTGGCAGTTGGCAATCAACCAATCGGTGGATTTCCAATCCGAGGCCACTGGAATCAAATGTTCCGTAATATTCGGGTTGATGGCGGCCATCTCCCAGGCTATACCACCCCCCAAGGAACCACCGATTATTGCGAACAATTTTTCGATCTTCAATTGCCCCAGTCCCCAAAGAAAGATTCTGGCCATATCCCCGGCCACAAAATCCTTATAGTTTTCAATGATGAAACCATCATAACCGTTACCAGGAATATTAAAGGACAGAATGGTATACTTTTCGGTATCGATACATTTCCCATCCCCGATCAAATCAGACCACCATCCATTTTCACCTGCAACATTTGAATTGCCCGTGAGTGCATGGTTCACTAAAATTATGGGAGCGGTATGCAGAGGTTTACCAAAAACTTGATAGGACAATTGAATATCCTGTTCGCTGCCACTCAGCGTTGTGAATTTCTCTATTTTCAGATGCTCCAGCATATAGGTTTTCTAACGCATTAATTCTTTAATTAAATTTTTGCAAAGGCCTGCTCTAAGTCTGCCTTTAGATCGGATAGGTCTTCCAACCCGACCGACAAGCGAATCAAATCCTGGGTCACCCCTGCAGATTCTTGGTCCGCATTGCTCAACTGTTGGTGTGTTGTACTGGCCGGATGAATGATCAAAGATTTTGTATCACCAATATTGGCCAACAACGAAAACAACTTGGTTTCATCTGCAATTTTCTTGGCAGATTCATAACCACCTTTTACCCCAAAGGTAACAATACTGCTTTGACCTTTGGGCAAGTACTCATCTGCCAAAGCTTTATATTTACTGGACTCCAACCCGGGATAGTTCACCCACTGGACCTCATCCCTATCTTCCAACCATTGTGCTAGGGCGAGCGCATTTTCACTGTGTTTTTTCATTCTAACATCCAAGGTTTCCAATCCTTGAATAATCTGAAATGCATTGAACGGGCTCAGACAGGCTCCGTGGTCCCTCAATCCTTCCAATCGGACCTTGGCAATGTATGCTGCCGCTCCAAGAGCATCATGGTACACCAATCCGTGGTAACCAGGGGAAGGTTCGGTAAATTCCGGAAATTTACCATTGGTCCAATCAAAATTACCCGCGTCAATTATGGCTCCGCCCATGGCCGTTCCGTTCCCATTGATATACTTGGTGAGGGAATGAACCACAATATTTGCCCCGTGTTCAATTGGGTTCAACAATGCTGGGGATGCAACCGTATTGTCCACAATGAACGGGACCTGCGCCGCTTTTGCTTCTTTTGAGATTGCTTTGAGGTCAAGTACGTCCAACTTTGGATTTCCCAATGATTCCACAAAAAAGGCCCTGGTGTTCTCCTGAACGGCCTTCCCAAAATTTTTGGGATCCGAAGGATCCACAAATGTCGTGGTAATTCCCAAACGCGGTAGGGTCACGCTAAAAAGATTATAGGTGCCACCATAAAGGCTGTTCGAGGCCACAATATGGTCTCCAGCCTTAAGCAACACCAAGAGTGCTGTGTTGATGGCTCCGGTACCGGATGCGGTGACCACAGATCCTATTCCGCCTTCCAACGCAGCCAATCGCTGTTCCAAAATATCGTTGGTAGGATTGTTGAGCCGGGTATAAATGTTGCCAAACTCTGCCAATGAGAAAAGATTGGCGGCATGATCGGAATTGTTGAACACATAAGCAGAACTTTGATAGATCGGTACAGCTCTTGTACCTCCGTTTACGGTTACATCATGCCCTGCATGTAGTGCATTTGTTGAAAATTTTTGATTGCTCATTACTTTGCTTCTTTATTAGTTAAAGTGATAAAATAAAAAGCCAAACCCTTTGACCTGAGGCCATAAGGAAATCAAAAAGTTATAAGAAAATGAAATCGAAAAAAGTCGATTGTCGTTATCTATACCCAAATGGGATAGAATGTAGCACCTTCTTGGCACTGGGGGCCAAGGGTTGCTAAGGCTTCGTTGGGTCTATTCCCTCCACCTTTCTTGATAACTAATCAATACGTGTTTGAACTTCGTTCGGCAAATATACTATTGGAACGATTGATTTTCCTAATCTTTTGGGAAATTTTAATCAAAATAGCTTACCCGACGATGTTCTGTTTTTCATTTCAACACCGTAAACTCAATGCTGGAATCAGTGAAAACGGTATGTGTTTGTGTTTTAAAATCGGATTCGTCCGCCTTAAAAATATTATCCACATAGGTCTGTGGGTTCAGATCAATTAGCGGGAACCATGTACTTTGCACTTGGATTTGCAGTTTATGTCCTTTTTTGATGGTGTGGAACACATCCTGAAGCTTGATGTTCACATCGGTCTTTTGATTTGGCGTAAAAGGCTCGGGGTCAGAGAAACTATTTCTAAAACGGCCACGAAGCACTTCGCTCCTCACCATCAAATGGTAGTTACTCATCTTTAAATGGTCCTGCATTTCCTCGTTCGTCTCGGTATCCGCTGGGTGCACATCTATTACCTTTACGATCCAATCCGCTGCTGTTCCTGTGGTAGCCACTTTCAATTTTGCCATAATATCGCCCGCTAAGGTCAGATCCTCTTCCATCACATCAGTTTCAAATACAAGTACGTCAGGACGGCGAGCTGCGAAACGCTGATCGTCCGTCATGTATTTTCTTGGGGTAAAAACGGTCTTCACGTCTTCGGAATACGGAACGGGCTTCTTCACGTTGCTTATAAATTGGATTCCGGTGGTTTCCTTGGGCTCCAATGTGAGTTCTTGATTTTCGGAAAGGTACATCGTCTGTTTTACTGCATTTTCCGGTGGCCAGGAATCATACGTTTTCCATTCTTTTTTACCTGTATCAAAGACATAGGCTTCAGGCAATCCCGAATCCATATCTCCCTCTCCCTTTAGGAAATGATTGAAGAACTTGGTTTCAATTTCTTTTTGAAAGAACAAGGAAATGGAATCTCCGAAATAGTAATTGCCAACTGCGTTTCGCACTTTTGTCCTTGCCCAAGCGCCATGATCCCATGGCCCGAACACCATGGTATTGTAGTTGCCCTCGTTGTATTTCTCAATATTTTTATAGGTTTCCAATGGACCGTACAGATCTTCTGCATCGAACCACCCCCCCACTATCATGGTGGCCACACTGCTCTTTACATTTTTAAGGTGCTGTATCAACCCTCTGCTCTGCCACATTTCATCATAATTGGGATGCTCCTTTAGTTCGTTCCAAAAGAAATCATCCGTTACCCCTTCGGGGCGCATGGTCGGTGTATCTGTTGTTTCGTATTCAAAAAAGTAATCCAAATTTTTAAGTGGCCCGGCATCCAAAAAGAATTGATACTGGTCTTCCGTAGGTAAATTTGGAAGTGTGTACCAAGCTGTATCAATAGGAGCATCTCCGTTGGGTCTTGGTGTACCAAAAAGAGAAGTTGCCCTAAAATAACTTAACATATAAGCCCCGTTATGGTGAAAATCATCAAAAAAGAAGTCCCCGATACAGGCCTGTGGTGAAGCAGCCTTGAGTGCCGGGTGTGCATCCACAGTGGCATAGGTCGCATAATACCCTGGATAAGAAATCCCCCAAATCCCAACATTTCCATTGTTGTTTTCCACGTTGTTCACCAACCATTCAATGGTATCATAGGTATCGGAGCTTTCATCCACTTGGTCATCCGATGTTTTATTGGGAATGTAAGCTCTCATATTTTCGTAATGCCCTTCACTGAGCCATCTTCCCCTCACATCTTGGTACACGATAATGTTCCCTTCTTTCATTAAATGCTCATTGGGGCCAATTTTGGTCCTAAAATTCCCCTCACCATAAGGTCGGGAGCTATAGGGAGTCCGTTGCATGATGATTGGATACTTTTTTGATGTATCCTTTGGAGAGTAAATGGTAGTGTGCAGTTTTACCCCGTCCCTCATTTCAATATCCACCTCTTTTTTGGTGTAATGGTCGGCAACATAGGTATCTACCGGCTGTACTTCGGTCTTGACCGTTTTTTTACAGCCTGCGGTCACCGCCAATAATAAAATGCTTAGAAACAGGATTCTAACTGAGCTTTTCATAATGATGTATTTTGATATGCTAAAACTAATAAAGTTCCCGAGAGTATGCCAATAAAAAAAGGAGCCTAAAAAGTATTGAAAGGGTCATTCTGAATTCATTTCAGAATCCCACCATCTAAATAAACGAATCGCTATGAGAACCTGAATCAAGTTCAGGTTGACGAAATCCTCCCTTATAGAGAGCCCACTACTTCAACTTTAAGGATGGATTACAACCCAAAGGTTTCTTTCACCTTATCCACCATATCCAGTTTTTCCCAAGTGAAAAGCTCCACTTCTTTTTCAATTCTTCCGTTATAGGGTGACTCAAAAACTTTGGTAATTGTTTGTGGTTCTTTGCCCAAATGCCCGTAGGCTGCCGTTTCCAGGTAGATAGGGTTACGCAATTTTAAACGTTCCTCTATGGCGAATGGTCTCATATCGAACAGCTCCGATGCTTTTTGGGCAATTTCACCATCCGTTAGATTTACCTTGGAAGAATTATAGGTGTCCACATAGATGGATGTGGGCTCCACTACCCCAATGGCGTAGCTTACTTGCACCAAAATCTCATCGGCAACACCAGCAGCAACTAGGTTTTTGGCCATGTGGCGGGCTGCATAGGCAGCGCTACGGTCCACCTTGCTAGGGTCTTTTCCACTGAATGCACCTCCTCCGTGGGCTCCCTTGCCTCCGTAGGTGTCCACAATAATCTTTCTTCCCGTAAGGCCTGCATCGCCATGGGGGCCACCAATTACAAACTTCCCTGTTGGGTTGATGTGGTATTTTATATTGTCAGTGAATAATTTTTGGATGTTCCCGGGCAACAACTTTTTCACTTCCGGAATCAGGATGTTGACTATATCCTTTTTGATTTTCTCCAACATGGCACCGTCTGCATCAAATTCGTCGTGCTGCGTGGATACCACAATGGTATCGATGCGCTGTGGCACGTTGTCATCCGAATACTCTATGGTAACCTGTGCCTTTGCATCCGGGCGCAAATATGGAATTACATCTCCTTCTTTTCTCAAACGGGCCAAAACCTGGAGTATCTTATGGGAAATATCCAATGCCAGTGGCATGTAATTTTCGGTCTCGGTAGTGGCATAACCGAACATCATTCCTTGGTCTCCAGCACCTTGTTCTTCCTTGGTTCCACGGTCGACCCCTTGATTGATATCCTGGGATTGTTCGTGGATCAACGAGATGACCCCACAGGAATCCCCACTAAATTTATATTCGCCCTTGGTGTACCCAATGTTATTGATAACGGTACGGGCAATGTTCTGCAAATCCACATATGTGCGGCTCTTCACCTCCCCTGCCAATACGACCTGGCCTGTGGTCACCAAAGTTTCGCAGGCCACTTTGCTTTCTGGATCAAAGGCCAAAAAATTATCCAATAGGGCATCGCTTATCTGATCTGCAATCTTATCTGGATGTCCTTCACTAACAGATTCCGAAGTAAATAAATATGACATTGTTCTCCTTTAACGGAAAGATTCAACAGAAGACCAAAGGAGTTTTTTTCTCGAACAAGAAAACTGAACACACATCCAGTAAACTGCTTTAGCATTTTTTGATCCCGATACCCATTCAGGACAAGAGGTTGCAATCAGTCAAATCTTTCCTCATTTTGATGGGCAAAAGTACGGTGAAACCGAAAACCAACAAAATTTTGGATATAAAAAGAGATCACAATTCATATTTCACCTTTAAAACTACGTACCGCGGCTGCACCACATAATTTGAGGTACTGAAATAAAAGTCATCATAGGAATTTTGATCCAAAGAGGAATTGTTCGTCAAGTTGGTCGCCTCAATGCTATACTCCCATTTACTATCGCTTTTTTGGTACGATAGGCTCGCATCCAAGAACCCATATCTATTATCAATGGTTCCTTCCTTATCCGTATATATGTAGTGGTCATAGTCCAACAAGAAGAGGAAGTTCTTCAAGAAGGTGGCATCAAACTTAACAAACGGCCTGTTGGTGTAGTAGGTTGTACTTGTATTTCCATTATCATAATCGTTGATGGAATATCTGAGTCCCAATTCTAAATTCGGGGCATTGGTAAAACTGCTCCCAACGGATGCAGAATAACTCTGGGTCACCGACTTGGAGTTCTGTGCCGTTTCATTGACAATGTTATAGGTATTGGAAAGTGACAATGATGCACTGGTCTTTACCTTGATCCTCCCAAAGGTTCGCTGAAAACTTCCGGAACCACTGAATGTTTCGTCCTCCAAATTGGAATTAATGGTGGTGCGGATTTGGTTGATCCCCACAATACCGGTATTGCTCTTAAAGGCATCGATACGTTTGCTGTAATTGAACCTTGCAAAAATGTTCTGAAGGTTGAACATGTTAAAACTAAAATAGTTCAGGGAAAGGTTGTGATACAGGGCGCTCTCCAAGTCACGGTTACCTTGATAAACCGAGTTGTAACTGTTGAAAATGTACCCTTCCGCCAAATTGTTTATATCGGTAAAGTTCCGGGTGATGTTATAGTTGAACCTAATGCTTTCGGATTGTTTTAGTTGTAGGTTTACAAATAGGTCTGGCACCAAATTGGTCAGTTCATTTTTCACCTCCGTCCCCAGTTGTGTATTGGTGGCCACATAATTATGAACGTGGAACCCGGGATTAAAAGTAAACTTGCCCAATATCCACTTATAATGGAACCCAAAATACATATCGGAAAAATTAAATTGGACATCATTGTTCAAGTCCTCGTCATCAAAGGTGATTTCGTTGCCGGAATCCAGTATCTGGAATATGGATGAATTGAACCGTTGGCTGGATTGGGTGGTACCCAAAGTAAAATTAATATTGCTCTTTGCCCCGGTCACCCAAAAATAGTCGAGCTTGGCATCCAACCTATTGGTTTGGGTATATTGCCTTTGGTTGATATCGTATTCCGATTGGTCCGAATCCAAAGGAATAAGTCCTTCAAAAGGCTGTTCCGATCGGATCGCATTATAAAATGGGTCTTCATCCGAATATTCGTATTGCCCTTCAAAGGCAAATATATGGTTCGGGTTCAAGGTATAGTACAAATTGGTATTCTGTGTAACGGTAGTCGGTTTTTGCGCATTGTTTTGCCCAATATCGTCCGTTACATCGGAAACCGACAGGGTATTTGTGTACTGGTCCTCGTCCGACAATTTGGTCTGGATTTGATAATCCCATTGCAACCTGTCGTTTGGTTTATAGGATGATTTGAACTGTAAAAGTCCCAGCTTTGATGTTTGATCGGTGTTGGTTTCCGTAAATTCAGTTTCCCCGCTGGAGATATAAGTTTTGCTTGCCGTGGTTTGCATCAGCGTATTGTTGTAGGAATAAATTCCGTAACCGCTCAATCTCCATGTTTCAGATGGCTTGTAACTGAAATTTATGGCCCCGAACTTGGTTTCCACAGATTTTGCCCTGTTGTTCTGTGCTGTGGTAATTCCTTGGCTGCTTGAACTCGTGGTAAAGGATGTCCCTACCGTGCTCCGTGTTGCACTTCGAAAACCTCCGGTAAAATTCCAGTAATCGCGCGAGGAAAAGGCCACCTCTCCAATATTGTTCAGGTCCGTCAAGATGTTCACACTAAAATCAGGTGAATAGTAAAAGAGTTTGGGATGGGCAATGTACCGTTCATCCAAACCAATACCCCCGGTAATTTCACCGAACCAAAATTTCTTTTTGCCTTCTTTTAGCTTAATATTTAGGGCAACATTATCCTCATTGTTGGTCACTCCGCCCAATTGGGAAACCTCTGAGTAATTGCGAAGCACCTCAATCTTGCTCAATGCGTTGGCCGGAATATTTTTGGAGGCAAGCTTGGAATCCCCATCAAAAAATTCCTCTCCCTCTACCATTACCTTGGTCACTGTTTTTCCCTCCACCTGTATCTCACCTTCATCGCTCACCTCAATTCCCGGCAGTTTCTCCAAAACATCGGACAACTTTCGTTCCGTACCGGAAACAAAAGAATCCGTATTGTACACAATGGTATCGCCCTGTATGGTAATGGGAATTTCATATACCACCTCAACTTCGTCCAGACTCTCGGCCTGTTCATAAAGGACAACATCAAGGACAACATCGGTTTCTGCCGTTTTCAAAGGAATTTCGGCGGGACTGAATCCGAGGTAGCTTACTTTTAAAATATAATCGGAGTTGGCCTTTAGGTTTAATTTGTACTGCCCTTTATCATTGGTTATCCCGAAACCGTCCAACGCTTGGTTTTCTTGGTTTACCGCAACCACATTGGCCACATCCAAAGGGTTTTTAAGGGAGTCGGTCACCATTCCGGTTACTGTCACCTTTTGAGCCATGGCAGATGTTACGAACAGTAACAAAATTGCCTGAAAAATTTTATTCATCAACTATCTTAAAAATATTTATGGTCTACCACCTGGACCTCCACCTCTTCGTCCGTTCCTAAAACTTTCTGACATTTCCTTTATTTTCTCCGCCATTATTTTGTTGTATTCGGCCTGGCTTACTTCCTTACCTCTTTTGGGCTCCTCAATTTCAATTTCTTCATCGGGATTGAGGACTATTTTGGAACATAGAATGGCAGTACGTCCATCATTCACCTCCAATATCAGACCGGGAAGTCCCCAATAGGAACCTGGTCCCTGACCTACGGGAATATCGGGTGTGAACCATGCGGTAATGATCTGTTCTTTTGGAGCTTCTATACGGGACAACAGCGAATTGTTCTTTACAGTATCCTGCTCCTTTTCGGGGTTCTCCGATTGAGCATCGTTCCTTCTGGGTGGCCTTAACATACTTCTAAGGTTATCTATGGCCGCCGTATCTATTGATTTTACCGCTGTTGCTTTGTAACAAGTATAGTTACCGATTTTTTTTGTTTCCGAGGTAAGTTGCCAGTTCAATTGTTGCAGACTGTCCTTTATCAAAAATTTCTTGCCAAAAGTCTCCACCTGATTGGTGTAGGTCTGTTCCTGGATATTTTTATAGTAGGTGCCGCCACTTGCGGAGAACATACCAAATCGACGCCCTCCTCCACCAGGATTCATGGATGGTGCTTCTAATTTTTCCTCTTCCACATAAATGGAGGCTGAACGATCAAAAGTCAATTCGTAGGTTTTCTCCATTGCCTTTTTCATCCGTTCCATAATTTCTTGCCTGCGGGCCTCCGGCATGTCCGGCGGGCCAAAATCCCCTTGAATAGAAGTTTTGCTCCGATATGTTGCCTTACCTATAAAACTTTGGGAAAACCCATAAGATAATGGGAGTATCAAAAAAACAGAAAGGAGGAGTATCTTCTTCATAGAGTTTAATCAAGTTTGCAGATTTGACCCTAATATCGCAGAATGGTTTAATCGATACTAGCAAAATATTATATTTTAGGATATTTTTAAGAAAATCGAACCGTCATCCAAAAGTTTTCGGTCATGCATATTAACTTTGTATATTGTGCCGCAGGTGTAACTGAGAAAACAAAACATCAACATTAAAGACTAATTTATGCATATTGCAGTAGCCGGAAATATTGGTGCCGGAAAGACCACCCTAACCAACTTATTAGCAAAACATTACAAATGGGAAGCCCATTTTGAAGACGTGGTGGACAACCCTTATCTGGATGATTTTTACACCCAAATGGAACGGTGGAGCTTTAACCTACAAATTTACTTTTTGAACAGTAGGTATCGTCAAATTCTTAAAATAAGGGAAAGTGGTAAAAATGTGATCCAAGATCGTACCATTTATGAGGACGCCCATATTTTTGCGCCCAACCTACATGCCATGGGATTAATGACAAATCGTGATTTTGAAAATTACAAAAGTCTTTTCGAGTTAATGGAAACCTTGGTACAACCACCGGATTTAATGATCTATCTACGTAGTTCCATACCCAATTTGGTCAACCAAATCCATAAACGTGGCCGAGAGTACGAAAATTCCATTTCCATTGATTACCTCAGCCGATTGAACGAGCGATACGAAGCTTGGGTAAACACTTATGAAAAGGGCAAGTTGTTGATATTTGATGTCGACCATCTCAATTTTGTCGACAATCCAGAGGATTTGGGCGAGGTAATCAACCGCATTGATGGGGAAATTCACGGATTGTTCGAATAATATGGAGAGAAGAAAAACTCTTCATCATCTAGCTAGCTGTTTTAAGTTTTTCTTTTTTCAACAAACACATTATGGGTTTGGGCATTACAACCTAAACCTATAATTTCCACTTCCCTCACCCAAACTACCCGTTCCCTCATTACCCTTTTTAATTGATTGATTTTCAAATTAGTTTAGAATTGGGACTTCTCCCATATTCATTAACCAAGCCCTTGTTTACGGGCAAAAATTTGAAAATTATGGAACCAAAAAAAAATCCGCACCTTGATGTAAGACGAAACAGCCTGCTTTTCTTTTTTGTAGGAACGACCCTGGTACTGCTCTTGACCTATTTAGCTCTGGAATGGAAAACCTATTACCAAGATAATGCTTGGGATATCGGCAATCTAAAAGTACAGGATGAACTGGACGAAGAAACACCATTTCTTAAATTAAAATTACCGGAACCTCCTAAACCTAAAATTAAAACGCCACCGGTGATAGATATTGTGGAAGATGAAAAGGACATTGTGGAAACGGTGATAGAATCTTCTGAACCCAATCAAGATACCGAGATTACCCCTATTGAAAGTATTGAGGTTGCAGACAGCGACCTTCCGGACGAAGTTCCTTTCATACTTATAGAAAATGCACCTGTTTTTCCTGGCTGTGAAAACGAGACCACGGAAAAAGGGAAAAGAGCCTGTTTTCAAGAAATGATGCTAAAGCATATCCGCAAAAATTTCCGTTACCCAGAAGTTGCCCGTGAAATGGGATTGCAAGGAAGAGTGAGTGTTATGTTCATTGTTCAAAAAGATGGGAGCATTGGTGATATAAAACTTCGTGGTCCCCATGAAAGTCTGGAAAAGGAAGCTGCCCGAATCATTTCCAAATTACCACAACTGGAACCTGGAAAACAGAGAGGCACGCCTGTAAAAGTTCCGTACTCCATTCCGATCACCTTTAAATTAAATTGAATCAACATAAATTTCTCACACGCCCAAAGTCGGTTCGAAATGTCAATTGGAACGATGTGTTGTTTCAACAAGAGAACTAAAAACCATAAAAAAACCACGCCAATGGCGTGGTTTTTTCAGCTTAACCTTAAAGCGAGAACTAATTCTTTGCCTCAGCACTCTTATGTTCTTGTATCTTTTTTTCAAGCTCTTCTTTGGTGTCGGCCATAAACTCAGTGGTTTCTTCCACCGTTTCTCCATTAATATCCGTATTGGAAGTAATAATGGCTTTGTATGCCCCATCTTCAGTATTGCTCACCTCCACCCTAATTTGCTTTTCCACCTCTTTGGTTTCCTTCATCCCCTCTTCGGTGATGGTAATCATGGTGCCGTCTTCTTTAACCATACTAACTTCATCAGCTGGAGAAAGGCTCACCAAGCTAGGTGCGATCACCAAAGCCACCACAGACATCAATTTAAGCAAAATATTCAACGAAGGCCCTGATGTATCCTTAAAAGGATCACCAACCGTGTCACCTACTACGGCTGCTTTATGGGCATCACTACCCTTGCGGCCTTCACTTTCGATCGTTTTTTTGGCATTGTCCCATGCACCACCTGCATTGGACTGGAAAATGGCCATCAACACACCACAAGTAGTTACACCTGCCAATAGACCTCCCAACATTTCTGCTTTACCTAAGAAACCTACGGCAACCGGAACAACAATGGCCAACAATCCCGGAAACACCATTTCTTTAATAGAGGCTTGGGTAGATATTTCAACACATTTGTCATATTCGGCCAGACCATCTGCGGCTTCAAATATGTCCATGTCTTCCTTACTGGCCTTGGAGAGATCTGAATCGTATTTACGCATTACTTCCAAAGCTGCTTTCAACTGAGGAATATCCTTAAACTGACGACGTACTTCTTCAATCATCGACATGGCTGCCCTTCCTACCGCATTCATAGAAAGTGCCGAGAACACAAAAGGAAGCATTCCCCCAATCAAAAGACCGGCCATTACCTTTGGTTTTGAAACATCAATAGACGAAACATGCGCAACTTGCATAAATGCTGCAAACAGTGCCAAAGCGGTCAAAGCGGCGGAAGCAATCGCAAAACCTTTACCTATTGCCGCGGTGGTGTTACCTACTGCATCCAATTTATCGGTCCGTTCACGGACCTCATGTGGCAATTCCGCCATTTCCGCAATTCCACCCGCGTTATCCGAAATGGGTCCGTAGGCATCAACGGCCAATTGGATACCTGTATTTGCCAACATTCCTACGGCGGCAATCGCAATTCCGTACAACCCTGCAAAATGGTGAGAAACCAAAATGGCAATCGCTATCAATAAAATTGGAACCATAGTTGACATCATACCTACACCAAGACCTGAAATAATATTGGTTGCAGCACCGGTTTCTGATTGACGTACAATGGAGTTCACCGGTTTAGTTCCCGTACCTGTATAATACTCTGTTATTTTACCAACGCCCAAACCGGCAACGAGACCGGCTATTGTCGCCCAGAAAATTCCCATTGATCCATAGGGCAAACCTTCAATTTCTTCCGGAATCATGGAATTGATTATGAAATAAGAGGCGATCACCATTAAAATAGCAGAACCAAACTCACCAATATTCAATGCCGTTTGAGGATTTCCACCATCTTTTACCTTGACAAAAAAGGTTCCTATAATTGACATCACAATACCAACAGCGGCCAACACCAATGGAAGATAAACTGCTCCCAATCCTTCAAATTCAGGAGTCACAATAAAAGCTCCCAAAACCATTGTACCAATGATAGATCCCACATACGATTCGAACAAATCTGCCCCCATACCGGCTACATCGCCCACATTGTCTCCAACATTATCGGCAATCGTTGCCGGATTCAATGGATGGTCTTCTGGAATGCCTGCTTCCACTTTACCAACCAAATCCGCACCTACATCGGCAGCTTTGGTGTAAATACCCCCGCCCACACGGGCAAACAAGGCTATTGAGGACGCGCCCATGGAAAATCCAGTAAGTACGTTCAAGACCATAGACAGATTATCGGCACCGGGCCACATTTCCTGATATATCCAAAATAAGCTGCTCAATCCCAAAACACCCAATCCAACAACTCCCAATCCCATCACAGAACCACCTGCAAATGCCACCTCGAGGGCTTTTCCAAGTGAAGTTCTAGCGGCATTCGTTGTCCTTACATTGGCTTTGGTAGCTACTCTCATTCCAATAAAACCAGCCAAAGCGGAACAAATGGCCCCAACAATGAAGGAAACGGCCACCATACCATTGGAGCCTTCTTCATTGCTTCCTTTAAAGTACAGTAAGACGGCCACACAAATCACAAAGATGCTCAGTATTTTGTATTCAGCCTTTAAAAATGACATTGCCCCATCGGCGATGTTCTTGGCAATTCTTGCCATTTTCTCGTTCCCGACCTCTTGTTTTGAAATCCATACGTTCTTGATGAACACATAAAGAAGGGCCACGATACCAAATACGGGCAAAAATTTTACGATTAAATCCATAGATTAGATTGTTTAGAATTTTTTAACGCTAGCTAATGTAGTAAAATACGAAGTAATAAAAAAAATGCGCCTTTAATTAATAAAAGCGCATTTTTTTAAACTCATTCTTGTCCAATCTATATTGTGTAGGTACGTTTCTTTTTGTGGTCACTATCATCATAGCGTTTAACGCATTCATGATAAATCTTTATGGCTTCATTCACATCGCCCCAACCACCGGTATCTACTTTTTTCTCTTCCAAATCTTTATATACTTGGAAGAAGTGTTCTATTTCCTTTAATCTATGTGGGTTCAACTCACTGATATCATCCCGTTTACTCCAAATTGGATCGGAAACCGGCACACAGATGATTTTTTCATCCGGCCCTTTCTCATCGGTCATGTGGAATACGCCAACTGGCTTAACTTCCACCACCACCATGGGATAAGTTGGCTCGGTACAAAGAACCAGCACATCCAAGGGGTCGCCATCCAAGGCCAAGGTTTCTGGAATAAAACCATAATCCCCAGGATACATCATCGAGGAAAAAAGGGTTCGATCAAATCTAATTTTGTTCAGGGTAAAATCGTATTCGTACTTATTTCTGCTACCTTTTGGAATTTCTACCAGTACATCAAAGGTAATACTTGGTTTTTTAGACATTTTAACAATAAATTTATTATGCAAAAATAACCAGTATTACTGGAATAACCCTAATAAAATGGGGTGTTTCACATTAATTAAAAATTAAATCCGAACGTTCCCGTTATCCCAAATGCGCGAGCATCGGGATTTTGGAGATAATTTCCCCTAAAGTTAAAGTCTATGCGAAGGATCTTAAAGATATTTCCAACTCCAAGGGAATATTCCCAATACACCTGATCTTCCGGGGCCATTAACGGAATATTCGTCGGAGCACTCAATGCGATATTTTCTTCGGACAATTGCCCCCATGCCCCCCTAAGTCCAATAATTTCCCTAAGGTTGAGCTTTCGCAACAACGGAATTCTGGAAAATAATCTTCCGTTAAAGTTGTGTTCCAAATGCACCGTTGCGTAGGTGTCCGTAACAAATTCGTAAAAATCCAGATTTGGGAACACATTATACAATGAAAACAAGGTTTGGTTACCCGGTATCACACTCAACAATCCCAAAGGGACGGCACCAAAGGTCTTACCCAGTTCCACACTACTGGTCAACCTGCCAAAACCACCGATTTGCCATGGCTGTTGGTAAGAAAACTGTATTTTCTCATAATCAAAATCGCTTTCCAAAAATCCATCAACCCCTTTGGTGTATTTAAGTACAAGTGTACTATAATCGTCGTTGATATCCGAACGTTCCACACCATACCCAATGGTACGTTTACCAGGGGTATATATCAATGTTGTAGTTATATCGAACTGTTTTATTTCGGATGACACACCTGTTGCCGAAGCAGGATCTACATAATCAAGACTGAAGGCATCTGGCAATGCAGAACTCAATTCACGGAACGAGCCCCCAACGTTTATCCTGAAATTCTTCACGGGCTCCATTTCCACATTGAAGGTGGAAAGGTCAATGTTGGTCAAACGGTCATTGGAACCAACCGTGACCAACGATGATGAGGCTATGCTCCTTCCCATTACATCATTGGTGCTGGTCAAACTGAGGCCGAGCTGCTCGATATCCCTACGATTTCCACCAGAAACAATGAGCCGGTTTTTACGGTCGAGCAAGAACTTACCGGAAAAACCGTGCTTAAATTTCTTATCATCAAACCCATAGGCCATATAGCCCTCCAAACGCCACAGATCGTTCTGTCCGAAATAGGTTCGTGCTCCGGCGCGCAACCGAATCCCCTCGGCATCGTTATAGCCGAAAGTGCTGTAAATGTCACCGATGTCCAGGTTCCATTTATCAATTTCGATGTAACCAGAACCCAAAATACTCACAATATCGTAATACGTCCGGAACTTTGGCACTGTTTTTAAGGTATCCAAGAGTTCGAAGATTCCCGATTCATCCTCGTTCAAACTTTCCAACCTGGCATTTTTCCAAAAAATGCTATCCTGTGAGAAAACCCTGGGATCATATGGGTCCGATACTGCTTTGTAAAAGTCTTCGGGACGGTTGGTATTGAAGCTATAATTGTCAAAAACGGTGGTACGCTTTCCATACACCCCACGCGATTCTTCCTTTTTGGAAAAACTGAAATCACTCAACATATAGTCCCGTTTCAATAAAAAGACGGAATCGTTCACTACGTCAAAATCCTGTTCAATATAGATTTCCTTCACCCAGTTGATGTTGGCGCTTTTGGTGACCTGCATATTTATTTTCTTGATGGCAAAGGTGGTATCGTTCACCCAAAAATCCCCCTTGAAAGTAAGTTCGTTCTTCCGCCTGGGGTAATAGATAATGTTGTAGCACCACTTATTGTCTATAAAGGTACTATCGGACAGTACGTAGTTGTAGACATCAATCCCTGTTTTGGACAACGGACTGGTAAAACTCTTATCAAAAAACTTGAGGTAATTATCATAAATATCGTAATCGGAATAAAGGTCTTCCACAAAAGCGGTGATGGATTGATTACCACTGAATCCAGAATTTTTGTTACCAAGGACATCTTCTTTTTCCTTGCCCAAAACGTTGTCCCCGTACACCTTGGAAAAAGTTTCGTTCAGGAACATCGGCAAATAGGTTTTCCCTGTGATCCTTGAAGTATCCAAATCTTCGAACATAAATTCCAACCCCTTGAACAGTTTGCTTTTGATCAACGCACTATCTATTGTATTTAGGTCAAATTCTATTTTCTCATATTTATCGTATTGGTACTGCTTGAACTTTCGGACACCATTTTCCCTTTTCTTGGACCATATCTTTTTTAGGATATCAATGGCAGGGTTGTTCTTTTTAGATTGTTTTCCTGTATAAACAATCACCTCTTTAAGCTGTTCGGCCGATTCCATCAATACGATTTCCATACCGTAGTTCACTTTCTGGTCCAATGGTATCTCTTTCGTTTCGTAACCGATGAAAGACACCTGGATGGCACTGTAAGTTTCATCTGATTCTAGATAAAAGCGTCCATTATCGTTTGTGATGGTCCCTTCGGAGGAATCAACAAAAATTATGTTGGCAAAGGCGATGGGCATGCCGGATTCGTCGGTCACCACACCCTCAATCTTGGTCTGTGCGGTAACGGTAACAATAAAAAGTAGAAAAAAAACAGAAAGGAATCTTTTCATAGGCAGATATGTGGGACAATGGGCAACAATCAACAGTTCACCCTCTAAACATTGGTCAAATTTGGTTCAAAGTAATTTCTTATCAAAAAATATTCCCTAAAAAAAGCCCCATCAATAAAATTGACGGGGCTAATATACCTTACAAATATGACACTATAGCTTATATAACACTTTCTTAACAGCCTTGATAACATCTTCGTGATTTGGCAACCATTCCGCTAAAAGAACCGGAGAATATGGTGCAGGTGTATCAGCTGTGTTCAATTTTACGATCGGGGCATCTAAATAGTCGAATGCCTTATCCTGAACATGGTAGATAATTTCGGTCGCCACATTCCCAAAAGGCCATGCCTCTTCCAAAACCACCATCCTATTGGTTTTCTTAACCGAATTAAGAATGGTCTCATGATCCATTGGGCGCACTGTTCTCAAATCAATGATTTCACAGCTTATGCCTTCTTTTTCCAATTCATCTGCAGCTTTATAGGCTTCTTTGATTATTTTTCCAAAGGAAACAATGGTCACATCCGTACCTTCCCTTTTGATGTCGGCAACACCCAACGGAATGGTGTACTCCCCTTCGGGCACTTCACCTTTGTCTCCATACATCTGCTCCGATTCCATGAAAATTACGGGATCATCATCACGAATGGCCGATTTCAACAATCCTTTCGCGTCGGCCGGATTAGAAGGAACCACGACCTTCAGCCCCGGAGTATTGGCGTACCAGCTCTCAAAGGCTTGTGAATGCGTTGCAGCCAATTGTCCTGCGGAAGCCGTTGGCCCCCTAAAAACGATCGGGCAATTGAACTGTCCTCCGGACATTTGACGAATCTTTGCAGCGTTGTTTATAATTTGGTCAATTCCCACCAAGGAGAAATTGAATGTCATAAATTCGATAATAGGCCTATTGCCGTTCATTGCAGAACCAATACCAACACCTGCGAAACCAAGTTCCGAAATGGGGGTGTCGATCACTCGCTCCGGTCCAAATTCATCCAACATGCCTTTGGAAGCCTTATAAGCACCATTGTACTCGGCTACCTCCTCGCCCATCAAATAAATGGTATCATCCCTTCGCATTTCTTCGGACATAGCCTCGGCTATTGCCTCCCTAAACTGTAATGTTTTCATTGAATCGTACTAAATGTTTATAGTCTGCTTAAAAACGCAAGCAAAAATAGGAAAAACTACCCAAAAATAGCTTGGGCAAAATTCAAAAAAAGAACAAAATTTATTATGCATGCATAATAAATTTCGGATTTTATACCTATATTTGAACATATAAACCTTAAGTATATATGAAGATTTTAGTTTGCATAAGCAACGTACCGGATACCACTTCCAAAATCAATTTTACGGAAGGCGATACCAAGTTTGACACAAACGGGGTACAATTTGTTATTAATCCAAACGATGAATTTGGACTGACCCGCGCCATGTGGTTCAAGGAAAAGCAAGGTGCAACGGTCCATGTGGTCAATGTTGGCGGACCACAGACAGAACCCACCATACGTAAAGCCTTGGCCATCGGTGCCGATGAGGCCATTCGTGTAAACGCAGAACCCGTGGATGGTTTTTTTGTTGCCCAACAACTGGCCGAAGTAGTTAAAAAGGGGGAATATGACCTTATTATCGCTGGAAGGGAATCCATCGATTATAACGGTGGTATGGTTCCTGGAATTCTGGCCACCCTATTGGACATGAATTTTGTGAACACCTGCATTGATCTGGAAATTGATGGAACCAATGTAACAGCAGTTCGCGAAATTGATGGTGGTAAAGAAAAAATAAGCACTTCACTTCCATTGGTTATCGGTGGACAAAAAGGATTGGTTGAGGAAAGTGACCTTCGTATTCCCAATATGAGAGGCATTATGATGGCACGTAAAAAACCGTTGAACGTTGTAGAACCTGTTGATGCCATACAACCCACACATGATCAAAAATTTGAAAAACCTGCAGCCAAAGGCCCAGTTAAGTTGGTCGATGCTGCTAACGTAGGTGAATTGGTCGAACTACTGCACAACGAAGCAAAAGTTATCTAAACAAGATTAAAAAATTATGTCAGTACTAGTATATACAGAATCCCTAAAGGGAAAATTCAAAAAAAACGCCTTCGAAGTGGCCTCTTACGCACATAAAGTGGCCCAAGAACTAGGCACAACAGTTACTGCTGTATCCTTTAATGCCGAAGATGATGCATCATTGGGAACTTATGGTGTTTCCAAGGTGCTGAAGGTCTCGGACGATTCCTTAGCAACATTCAATGCCAAGGCCTATGCCTTTGCATTGGCCCAAGCTGCAGAAAAAGAAGCTGCCAAGGTAATTATCTTAAGTTCAAGTGCGGACAGCAAGTTCTTGGCACCCATACTAACGGCTAAATTATCAGCTGGCTATGTCCCAAATGTGGTCGCCGCACCGGAAAGCACCTCACCTTTTGTGGTAAAGAGGACCGCTTTCAGTAATAAAGGGTTTGCCTTGACCGAAATCTCGGCAGACATTAAAATTATTGGTGTATCCAGTAATGCCTTCGGATTGAAGGAAAACAATGTTTCCGCTTCCATCGAAGATTTTGCCCCATCATTGGGCGATGATGCCTTTTCGGCAAAATCCATTGAAGTGGACAGGGTGGTCGGAAAAGCAACCATTGCCGATGCAGATATCGTTGTATCTGGTGGCCGAGGACTCAAAGGACCAGAAAATTGGGGCATGATCGAGGAATTGGCAGATGTATTGGGAGCCGCAACTGCTTGCTCCAAGCCAGTTTCCGATATGGGATGGCGCCCACATAGTGAACACGTAGGCCAAACAGGAAAGCCCGTAGCAAGTAATCTTTACATTGCCATC
>CEVF01007087.1_pt1 | contig 22051 bp, 20 predicted proteins | sample 356441 | NCBI WGS metagenome assembly CEVF01 (sample SAMEA2622765, study PRJEB7988) | marine metagenome | biome: marine biome (ENVO:00000447); feature: surface water layer (ENVO:00002042); material: "saline water (ENVO:00002010), including plankton (ENVO:xxxxxxxx)" | depth 5 m | reverse complement strand
TTTGAATCGATTCCAAGCATCATCCCCCTAATCCCTTTCGATAATTGAGTTTTTATTGGGACTAGATTTCTTGCAAGGGATGTCGGGTCATGGCGGTCCCTTCCGGCAATGGCGTCAAATATTATCGCAACATCCTCAACACTTCGTGCCAAAGGTCCAACATGGTCGAGGGTCCTAGCTAGCTCCATAACCCCATGCCGTGAAACTGCTCCATAAGTTGGTTTTAAACCAACCACACCGTTAGCCATTGATGGATAACGAATAGAGCCACCAGTGTCGGTACCAATAGAACCAAAGCAGAGTCCAGCTGCTACAGCGACACCTGACCCCGATGAAGAGACACCAGACCATAACTCAACACTCCATGGGTTTTTTGGAATTTCAAACTCTGGGTGATAGCCTGACAATGCACCTTCGGTTAATGCGTTTTTACCCAGCAACACTGCGCCCGACAAATTCAGTTTGTTCACGACAGTAGCATCAAAAGTTGGGGTAAAGTCTTTACGAACTTTAAGCCCACCCATTGTTCGAAGACCTTTTGTGTAACACAGGTCCTTGACAGAGATTGGCACACCATGAAGCGGGCCTCGATATTCTCCAGACAAGATTTCTTTCTCTGCCTGTCTAGCCTCACTAAGTGCCCTAGCCGCGCAAACGGTTGCAAAACTATTTAGCTTTGGATCTGAACTCTCGATACGACTTAGCATATGCTCGGTCAATTCTACTGGCGATATTACCCCATCTTTTATTTGCTTAGATAGATGATAAATAGTGGCAAAATGAATATCGTCTTTCATATAAATCAGATTGAAGGGGATTAAAAAAGGCAGCGCTGTTTTCTCAGCACTGCCTTCTATAATACCAAATAATGGTAGGTGGGCTTACTTACAGACTCCTTTTCCATCGGAGTTTTTATATTCACACGTCAACTAGACCTTATTTACGGCACCAGCCATCGCATCAAGCACTTCTTTGATTACTAGACGCGAGGACGCAATATTCATTCTCATATTACCTGCCCCTCCCGATCCGTAATCCGCCCCAGGATTCAAATATACCCCAGAATGTTCGACCAACCAGTCCTGGAAAAAATGTTCTGGGCTTGGCTTATCATGACTCATGTATTGCTCTTCAGCGCCTATCGACGACATTGTTTTGCCAAAGTTTAAGAAAGTCATGTAAGTGCCTTCGTTACGAGTATAGCCAACGGAAGGCATGTGCTGTTTAACGTAGTTCTCTATAAACGTATGGTTTTCATCCATATAGGCATTAGCTTGATCAAACCAATCACCACCCTCGTTATATGCAGCCTCATTCGCCACAACTCCAAGCGTGCTAAGTTCCGCTCTATGGTATTGGTTAACCCGCCCAAGTGTTATCGGGCTTTTTGAGTAGTAATAAGCATTCTTCATCCCTGCTAGGTTAAAAGTCTTACTAATCGCATTAAAAGTCACACTATTATTGACCACTGCTTCGTCGGGAAGGCTGGCAAAAGGGGTAAACTTGTGACCAGAACGGATGACGTCTGAATGTATCTCATCAGATAAAACCACAATGTTATGGTCAAGACAAAGCCGCCCCACTCTCAGTAGCTCTTCTTCTCGCCACACGTTGCCGGTTGGGTTTTGGGGGTTACAAACAATCATCGCCCTAACATCAGGCGTCATTTTGGACTCTAAATCATCCCAATTGATCTCATATCGACCATTCTTATATTCCATTTGACTGTCCACAATCTCTACATTTGCGGCTCTTGCCATCGTATAAAAACCTGAATAGGCTGGAGTTGAGAGAAGCACTTTGCTACCTCTAGGTACAAACGCTCGCATAGCTGCAATCATCCCCGGGTATACACCATCTGAAATGACTACAGATTCTGGATCAAGATCTACCCCATGACGTTCTCCGTTCCATCGAAGAATTCCTTTTCGCAATCCCTCTGTGGTGCTCAAGTATCCCCAGCTATGATGCTTTACTCTCTCCTGAAGTGCTTCAGTGATACACGGCGCACATTCAAAATCCATAGAGGCTACACCCATACCAAACTTAAAGGTACCTTTTGGATAACGAAGCGCTGGTGAATCCCACCGCGCGCAGTCTGATCCCACACGATTGTATGGAGTATCAAAATCGTATTTACCACCCGCCAATTTTGGTATGTTTATTGACGATTCTTGCGCGAGGCTAGAGCTGGGCGCAGATGCAACGGCTCCACCAGCCAACGCCGCTAAACCGGCGCCTTTCATAAAACTTCTGCGATTCAATCCCGTCGTGTTTTTATCTTTTAAGGCCATCTTTCTCTCCCTCATTTTTTTCGTCCTACCTAAATTCTAGGCAGCTAATTCTGTGGATTCGACATATTTAAACCATAATCTAAAAGCAGCTTATGCTTATTGCAAGGAATTCGCAAAACAAATCCACGTTAAACCGAAATATTTACAGTGCGAAATCAATCCTTTCAGAATAAAAAAAGGGCAGTCTTTTCAGTCTGCCCTTCATTGTCAATAACAAGCGCAAAAATCACTTATGCCAGTGCTTTTTTAAACACTTCTATAGCCTCTTTCATTTGTTCTCGACTCCCGAGAGAAATGCGGCAATGAGTTTGCTCAAGTGGCGGGAAATCTCTTCCCACGAGTATATTGTGCTCTAGACACGCAGCTCGAAATTTTGAAGCCGGCATACCCAGATTTACGAAAATATGATTAGTGTTTGAATCTGGAACCTCATAACCTCGTTCTCTGAAGAACCCAATAACTTCGTCTCTAATCTCTGCATTTTCTTGCGCCTCCCAGGCGATATGCTCTTTATCTTCCAACGCTGTCAAAGCAGCTACTGCAGCGAGCATATTCACATCACCCATACCCCAAGCCTGATCTATTTTATTCAATGTTTGCTCTTGGCCTAGAGCATAACCAATTCTCATGCCCGCCAGACCATGGGCTTTAGAAAATGAGCGAGTAATAAACACATTCTCAAATTCCATCGCAAGTGGAAGAGCTGTCTCCATCGCACCTGGTCTAGTGTAATTGATATAAGCTTCGTCGATATGAATGCGCACTTCCGGATTGTCTCGCATCACGCGTCTGACAAATTTCTCAATGGTATCCGGCCCATGAACTGTGCCGCTAGGGTTATTTGGATTACAAACATAGAGCAAACCAGCACCGTCAGCATTACGGGCTAATGACTCAAGGTCTACTCCAAGGCCCTTATCGAGTGATAACTCTACGGATGGAATATTTATCCTATTAGCTTCTTGAAGACTAGTAGAGTAAGTCGGCATCGGCGTCACAAAGGCTTGGCTTTCGTTACAAAAAGCTCGCACGGTACCCCGAAGTATTGGGGTTGAACCTGTAGCAAGCAAAACATTCTCAGTTCCAATCCCGTAATAATTTGCTATGCCATCTCTAAGTTCATTAACATGGTCCGGCGAATAGCCCATTCCCACGCGTTTAGTCGTATGGTTATGTATTGCCTCCATGGTCTTAGGTCCAGGCCCTCGAGCACTTTCGTTCTGATTGAGTTGCATGACGCCATCATGGTATACACCTGATGCATGAGCCGCTCGCGTTTGTGCCTGAGCTTTACTGCCAATCAGAGCTTTTCCAGAAATTGCACCTAATGCGGAGCCAAGCGCCACTTTTCCAAATTCGCGTCTAGTAGTTTTCATCGTGCTCCCCTATGGCTCCTTTGGAACCTTAATTTCTAAGAATTATATTTTTATCATTTTTGGGACTTTATGACTGCATCATAGCGCCTGATCCACGAAGAGTTCAATAAATTCGGTTCGAAATAACCAAATTTTGAGCGGCAATTCCCAATGGCAACAAAATCAAATTAGTTTGAAAAAGTATTTTTGACCGCCGTTCGAACTGCCTCATGAGCATCTTTCTCTAAAAATGTTCCATGAGCCGCGAATAATTGGTCAAATTTTAGCTTTAACAACCTTCTAAATTCCAACTCTAGACTAGCACCCTCTGGTGTCATCATTTTCAGCCATATCGGGCCTACTATCGTTGATTTGGGAAAACCAATTCTTGGCATCACTAATTTGGCAATCCAATTATTGTAACTATAATTGCCATAATGCTGTATTGAGTCACAAGTCAGCAGAATACCCTTACCCCTTTTCAGTAATAGTGCACACTCAGGTTGCTTCGTACCACTAAACTCAAAAAACTCACTATCAGATGTCGGTATCAAACGTCCGATCCCAATCTCGACATCAATCAGCGGTTCAGTATAAGTCTTTCCATCAGGCTGACTCCAAAACTGCGCTTCAAATTTATTCACATAATACGGGTCATCTACACCATGAAAAGCTCCGAGCCTTACTATATTTTTAATTTCACCAAACTGCATAAGTTTTTTCTCAATTTCTGGTCTAAGTCGGATAGGATTGACTAGCGTAAGTTCATTTCCCTCTCGGACAATCGCCATATTGCGGGAAATTCTCATGAGAAGGTTTATTCTGATACTACCCCGTACGGCAAAAATGTCAGCACCAAGGGATTCAATATCTCCATGTGGATATATCATAGTAATAGTTAAGCTGTTTGCTGCTCCTGCAGTTTAAGCTCTTTGGTGCTAATTTCACGCATTTTATATTTTTGAACTTTTCCCGTCACAGTCATGGGAAATTCATTACAGAAACGAATATAACGTGGCACTTTGTAGTGAGCTATCTTACCTCTGCAGAAATCTAAAATATCTTTTTCCGACAAGTTACTTTCACCACTCAACCTGACCCAAGCAATAATTTCTTCCCCATATTTCTCATCGGGCACCCCAGTCACCTGGACATCCTCAATATCTGCGTGAGTCATCAAATACTCTTCGATCTCCCTTGGATAAATATTTTCCCCACCTCTCACGACCATATCTTTAATTCGACCAACAATATTTACATAACCATCCTCATCCATGACTGCAGTATCCCCAGTATGCATCCAACCACAATCGTCAATAGCCAAAGAAGTAGCTTCCGGATTTTCCCAATAACCGAGCATGACCGAATAACCTCTGGTGCATAATTCTCCCATTTCACCGACACTACAAAGCTTGTTCGTATCTGGATTAATAATCTTCACCTCAACATGCGGATGGACGCTCCCTACAGTGCTCACCCTCTTTTCAAAGGGAGAATCGACTCTCGTTTGAAAGCTTACCGGGCTTGTCTCGGTCATTCCGTATGCAATTTCAACCTCAGTCATATTCATCTTTTCATTGACCTGGTTCATTGTGTCTACTGGGCAAGGCGCCCCTGCCATAATCCCAGTGCGCAAAGTCTTCAAATCATATTCAGAAAAGTTAGGAAGGGCCAATTCCGCTATAAACATAGTCGGTACACCATAAAGAGCCGTTGCTTTTTCTTTCTGCACAGCGTCAAGCACAGCCTCGGGCTCGAAAGCTTCGCCAGGATAAATTGCGCAAGCCCCGTGAGTGAGACATCCAAGATTTGCCATTACCATGCCAAAACAGTGATAAAGAGGCACGGGGACCACCAGTCTGTCGCTTTCGTCAAAATTCATCGTCTCAGCAACAAAGTAGCCATTATTCAAAATATTATGATGGCTCAACGTCGCGCCTTTAGGAAAGCCGGTCGTGCCGCTCGTGTACTGAATATTTATTGGATCATCCATATCCTGATCTTTAAGTCTCGAGACGAGCAGTTGATCACTGGATTCATTTCCTAGATGGTTAAACTCATCCCAACTATAAATACCCGAAATAGGCGATTCCGTTGTAGAAATGATAGTTGTTAGTAGTTCAAACTCTTTCGATACTAGCTTTCCAGGAGAGACTTTTCGGAGCTCCGGACAAAGCTCACATAACATCTGTTCATAATTAGAGGACTTAAATTTATTTTGTAGAACCAATCCCTTGCAGCCCGACTGCTTGAGGACATAAGCAAGCTCATGCGAGCGGTAGGCTGGATTGATAGTCACTAAAATAAGGCCGACTTTAGCCGTCGCATACTGTGTAATCAACCATTCCACATTGTTAGGCGACCAAATTCCTATCCTATCCCCTTTTTTAAAATCTGCTTGTATAAATGCCTTCGCTAAGATATCCACCCGTTCCGCGAGTTGCCAGTAAGTAAGCCTGACTTGCTGATGAATGGAAACAATCGCCTCTCGGTCAGAATAATGCTTAACCGCATAATTGAAAAATTCCCCAATGGTGCTTCCCAAGAGCGGTTTGTCCGAAGCACCACTCGCATAACTCAAAGCCAAAGTCATAATTTCCTGATGTCCTTACGTCATTTAGTCGAATCTTCTGAATATATCTTTGTTATTCTGTTTTGGTAAGGGTATTTACCGTGGTTTTGTCTTTCTTTAACAAATCAGGAAGTAATTCCCTTGTTCTACTTACAGAGATACGCGCTATTCAAAAGCCAGAGCAACCAATAGCATTACCACACAAGTTCCAGTGAAGGATCCAGAAAGAGCTTCTTGAACCTTTTATACCCGTTAAGCGCCCGAGGCACTAGCCTACAAGCTATCAAAACTCAGGATAAACGACTACATCTGTTCGCCGCAAAGGCGGCCTTGAACAGGGCTAAAAAAGTTGTGGGCCGATATTCAATGCATCAATCGTGCGGGCATTAGTTTCAGCTTCAGTGAGGATGTCCATGATCGTCATACAACGAGTTTTTCGGATATGACTGTCAGTCCTAAGATCCTTGAAACAAATCACATTTTGCTCCAAAGGCACAGTAGAGTTATATGCAATGAGTTCTTCATCGGTCATTTTTCTAAACGGTGTATCCGTTGTTTGGCATGCAAAAATCAGTACTAGCGTCATGGCAACACAACATGAACGCAAGCCCAGTTTAACAAGTCTAAATAAAGGGTTTTCGTTAATCATGATGGCTCCAACAATTCAAATTTGACCCTGTCGCCTCGATTAGAGACCAGTCTACTGGCTCTTCTCAAGAACAGATTTATAGGATGGCCTTTCATAAAGGGCTGCCAAATAACGACTACAGTTTGGTTTATAACGATCGCTAAGTCCAAGTCGATCACCAAACTGAAGCGCATAGCCAACCACAATGTCAGCAATGGTGAATCTTCCTCCGACTAAGAATTCTTTTCCTTCCAATGCAGTTTCAACTGCCCTCAAACGAGAATGGAACCAAATAGTGTAGTCTTTAGCAACTCCAGGGTTTCGTCGTTCTTCCGGCTCCAATCGGGTGTAACGAAGGACAATTGCCAGAGGAAAAGTAAACGTTGCGTCAGATCTGTATAACCAATTTAGATAATCCCCATACTCTGGATCTTTTTTATCCAATCCCAGCTCGGTAGAACCATATCTTTCTACCAGATATTGGCAAATACCGGTTGACTCTGTCATTACAGTATCGCCGTCTATAAAAGTAGGAACTGTGCCCAAAGGATTAATATCTAAGTAACCCTCATACGCGAACCTCGGAGGAAATGGCATCACAACAAGATCATATGATAATCCAAGTTCTTCCAATGCCCACATTGGGCGAACAGACCTAGAATTTCTGCAGTGATATAACTTCATTACTAACGCCCCTTCCAGTTGGGAGATCTTTTTTCAGCAAAGGCCTTTGGACCTTCAATGAAATCTTCACTTTCGACCATTTGGCGAACAGCCGCGTATTCCTCGCGCATCCCGGCCATCGAATCTTCTAAAGAGGCAAAATCAAGAGATCTGTATACTGCATCTTTACTCGCCCTAATCGATAAAGGCGAACAAGCTAAAATCTCCTCTGCGACCTCATGAGCACGCTCAAGAGTTTTCCCATTTTCCACCACCTCATTCACAAAGCCTAAATGCTCCCCTTCTTTGGCCGAAACGTGTCTACCAGTGAGTATCATTCCAAGAGCACGCTTGACCCCAATATGCCTTGGCAATCGATTTAGTCCGCCTGCCAATGCGGCCAATCCTACCTTTGGCTCCGGTAAGGCAAAAACGGCTTTTTCTGAGGCGATAATTAAATCGCAAGCAAGAGCAATTTCAAAACCCCCACCCATAGCAACACCATTAACGGCAGCAATAACAGGCTTGACTAAATCAAATCTCGAAGTCAGCCCAGCAAAACCTAGGGGCATTGGAGGCCTCACATTGCCCTCAGCTTGCCATCGCAAATCATTCCCCGCACTAAACGCTCGACCTTCTCCGGTAATTATCGCAACCCATAACTCATCGTCCCTCGCATATTCATCAAAAACTTCCGCCAACTCCAGATTTGCGGGGGGGTGTAATGCGTTCAAACGCTCTGGCCGGTTAATCGTCACGGTCAGGGTTCGATTAGATTTGCTAACCTTACAGAATTCAGTCACTAGCTACTCCTTCATTGATGATTTTAGGTGTTAACTCTACACTCAGAAAATAGCATATCGGAAAATTTAGTTTTCAGATAAGAGTTTTTCTATAGAAACCGATCAACTATACTTTCCAACCTTTTGAGCTCGATTAGATACTTTTTGGAAAGCATTTTAAGTTTATGTCAGAAAATAACTCAGCCCTGCTAGAAGGCATCAAGGTTTTAGAACTCACAACCATGGTTTTTGGGCCGGCAGCGGGAGTAGTTTTGAGTGATTTCGGTGCCGATGTCATAAAAATCGAGCCTCCTGTTACGGGAGATCTGAACCGCAACTGGCATAAAATCCCTGGGCTGCCCATATCAGAGATCCCTTATGCTTTTCAGATGACTAATCGTAATAAAAGAAGTTTAGTACTTGATCTCAAGAACAGTGATGCACATGAAGCTCTTTGTAAATTGGTAAAGGAAGCCGACATTTTCATTACAAACTACCGACTCGACGCGGTTTCCAGACTAAAAATCGATTACGAGACTATGAAAGCCATTAACCCTAAACTTATTTATGCGCTTGCAACTGGATACGGTGAAAAGGGTGAAGAAAAAGACAAACCAGGATACGACACTATTTGTTACTGGACCAGATCGGCTTTCGAGAATCACATTTTTCCGTATGAGGGTTGGCTTCATAATTTCCCCTTTGGCGCCGGGGATCACCCAAGCGGAATGACTCTGTTTGCTTCTATCATGAGCGGTCTTTACAAACGCCAGAAGACCGGTGAAGGTTGCAAGGTAACCACTTCGTTGCTTGCAAACGGGGCATGGTCTAACTCGGTTATGTTACAAGCTCAGTTATCCAATGCCGAATTTCGAGAAAAGAGACCTCGCGAGAGAGCCTACAACTTTAGCTCTTTAAACTACACGACCAAAGACAACCTGCTGCTAAAGTTAACACTAGTGAATGCTCCGCGTGATTGGAATTCTCTTTGTAAGGCATTAAGACGTGAAGAGTTCGTTGCGGACCATCGCTTCTCCACGCAAGAGCAACGTATTGAAAATATGCCCCTGCTGATTAAAGAAATTAGCGAAGCCTTTCTAGAGGAAACCATGGATTTCTGGCTTGAACGACTTACCAAATATGACATTCCTCACTCTAAAGTGTTCACTTATGAAGAAGCCGTTGCAGATCCTCAGAAAATTGAAAACGGTGTGATCGTTCCGTTTGAACACCCAGAGTACGGACCTATGAAAACCATAAGTAGCCCATTTGATGTGAGCGGCACTAATAAATGCGAACCGGCCGCCGCACCGAAACTTGGTGAACATACTGAAGAAATTTTGCGAGAAGCTGGCTACAAAGGTGATGAACTTAAGAAGTTTCTCGATTTATAACGGCTCACTTGACGAGATTATATCTCTGAACACGTCTCCCCTCTTGCTCAGCAATGTAAATATTCCCCCGAGAATCAACTCCAATCCCGTGAGGAAGAGTAAACTGACCTCTGTAGCGTCCAGGTCCATTACCTAAGTTTGTTAGAACGCGCCCTGTTGCTCGGTCAAGCACATCGATCATCACGCTGTTTTGATTCACCACAAACATAAACTCTTGCTTTTCATCGGGAGAGAAGGCTAAAACCACCGCCGAACCTCTGCCTCCACTACTTCTGCCTAATGGTGAAGACACAGCAGAAAACTTAACAAAGATATTTTTTACGAAATTACCAGCTGTATCGAAGACCTGAATACGATCCGCTTGACGGTCGCAGACATAAACCAATCCATCGTTGGACAGTCTCAAACAGTGGGGTAAGGGAGTTATGCCTTGATCTGAATTTGTTCTATACAACGGCCACTGTCTTAAGAATTGACCCTCCTTATCCATGACAATTATCCGTGAATTACCTCCTGGCAATTCCCCATCCGCAACATAGATGTCTCCTGTAGCTTTATCAACGTCAATCGCAGCTGGAAGGAAAAATTGAGCTCTATCTGAATTCAAAGGGATTCCTTGTCGCGAGCCATCAGAAGAGTCAAATATCCCTTTTTGGCCTATTCGCATTAACATTTCGCTACCATCATGAGAGTATTTTTGAATGTATCCGGTGCCAGCAGCGACTACCCAAATACTTCCATCCTGCTCCACATGGCAATCATGAAGCCGCGGTCCCAAGACTTCAGAATCGCCCCAGCCTCTGACAACTTCTCCTTGAGGATTGAGTTCTATTATAGGTGGTGCCAGCGTTGCACCATCGAGGTCGGCTTCAACAACATTTTGGCGATTTAACAAAAACACATGGTCGCGGCGGTCAATACACATACCACCGATGCCACCAGTCAACCAATTGTCACCCATTGGAATACGCGGCCATTGCAAATCGAGCTGATATTGAGGTACTTGCGCAAAGGTACTTAGGGAGAGCAGAATGCTTGAGAGAGAGACACATCGAAGTATTGATCCGTTCATATTCATCCTCTTTGTTTAAGTCTTTACTGGAAGTTATGTTTACCGATCTAGTTCTAAAAACACCAACTAATTTAGATCAAACCAAGGACGAAGTTTAGTCCCAAGGATGCTTCCCACAAAGGCAGATAGAAACCAAAGCCACCCGTGCAAACTGGTGGAACCAATACCACTAAAATAAGCTCCTATATTGCAGCCAAAGGCGATTCGAGCTCCATAGCCTAACAGTAAACCACCTATCACAGCGGCAATGATCTGTTTTTTCGGCAAAGCTATTGATGGCGAGAATTTCCTAGCCAAATTAGCAGCCGCCGCCGCGCCAAGAATTATTCCAAGATTCATAATCGTAGTGACGTCACTGAAAATACTTTGATGCAAAGAGTTTAGGGGCCCCGGTCGGCTCCAGTATGGCCATACTGAAACATCCAAACCAATGCTACCCACCGCTTTTGCACCCCAAAGCGCAAAAGCTGAAGTTACACCCCACGGCCTTCCCGCGAGCAGTAATGTTGCGGCTTGAATAAAAACCAATGCTAAGGCGCCAGCGAGCAAAGGCCATGGGCCCCGAAGCGTTGAAAAACCACTCCGAGGTTCAGTGATGATGGACTCATTTCGACTTTTTTCGTACAGAATGGATATATACCAAATCACAGCAAAAATGACGAAGCTTATGAGTATGCCACCAACGAGACCAAAGCTTTGGGAAAGAGATATAGGTGCGAGGCCCATGGTGTCCTGCCAAATAGGCCATTGCCAAGTTCCTAAAACCGAACCGGCTATAAATGCAATTAAGGTAATTAACATTCGCGTATTACCTCCCCCAGCGGTATATAGTGTGCCCGATGCGCATCCTCCGCCCAGTTGCATGCCTAGACCGAACATAAACGCGCCACAAACCACTGAAAAGTTTAAAGGAGCTACGGAGCCCCTCAGACTAACACCGAATAATTCTCCCTGAGCAATTAGCGGAGTGAAGACCAAGACCGTGAGAGCTAACATTATCATTTGAGCTCTCAAACCGGCGCCTCGCCCGGTTCGCACTACCTCACGCCAGGCAGAGGTAAAACCAAACGCGGCGTGGTACAGGATGACTCCAGCCGAAAGCCCAACTGAAAACAGTGCACCTTGACGCCAGCCAAAAGAGTTCACTAAGAAAAGTGAAAAAAATCCGCTTAAAAGAAGTATGGTAGCCAACATATAGGGACTCGTGAGAGCAGTAAGCGAATTTACCGCACTTGCAGACTTAGATTCCATGCGCTGGTCTCCATGTTGATCCAATATCTCACAAGTATAAAGTCATTCCTATGCGCCAAGGAATAGATTGATTAAAAATCTATCGATGCTGACAAGCTTCCGTGTTTAATTTTAAGCAACGAATTTGAAGCCATACAGGGATATTTGAGATACACTAAAACGAGAAAAGGATTATCATCATTAAACTCGAAAGAAAAATCGAAAAGGAGAAGATCTAATGGGCTTAGTAACTAGAGCGGCTCTAGTCCTAATACTGGTCACCCCTTCCGCAGTGGCACAAATTGTTCCCGAAGAAATTAGTGTCGAAACTACACCCGATCGCGGCGAAAATTGGTTTATTGGTAAGACTGGCAACGGTGGCTATATTTTCGACGCAACGGATGGTGAAATGAAGGGCATGTTATCTCTGTCAAGATACACTCCAGCCGTCACTTTCTGGCCACCCCGAGGGGAGTTTTACGCGGCTGAGTCTTACCTAGCGCGGGGTGTTTATGGCGAGCGAACGGACATCGTAGCCATTTACGACTACGAAAATCTTAGCCCGATCGCAGAGATTGAAATCCCGAATTATATGGCCAGATTGCAGGTTCGAAGTCACATGGGCCTGCTGAACAATGGCCGTCACCTGGCGGTACTTAATATGAACCCTGGCCACTCCGTGTCCATAGTAGACGTGGAAGACAGAATTTTCACACACGAAGCATCGACACCCGGCTGCGCAGTAATAATGCCAGTTGCTCAGAACGATTTTATGCAGGTTTGTGGAGATGGAACACTGCAGTTGATCCAGCTCGATATCAGTGGCTTTGAGGCAAATCGAGTACGCAGCGATGTTTTCTTTAGCGTGATGGACGACGCTATTTTTGACCGGGTTGCATCTAGCAACACTGGCTGGTTTTTAATTACACATTCAGGAACTATATTTCACGCCTCAACCGACGATGACGAAATAATAATTGAAGACGGATGGAATCCGCGTTTAGAAGGTGAAGAAAATTGGCGCCCAGGAGGCCGAAATGAAATCATCAGCGCTCATCATGAGACCGGTCTAATTTTCGTTGCTATGCACGAGGGGCCAATTGACACACATCATGAGCCTGGCACAGAGATTTGGGTGCTAGACTCAAATTCGAAACGGCGTATCGGGAAAATTCAATTAGATACTCCTGCAAATAGTATTCTTGTAACGCAGGAAAGCAATCCCAAACTTCTGATAGTCGATAGTGAAGGAGGATCGCATGTCTACGATGCTATAACTCTGAGTTATGAGCGATCAATCGAAATTCCTGGATCAACCGCCTTTGAAGACTTATAGAAAATAGACATGATAGATCCCGCCATTCAATATCTGATTTCAGCCAGCGCAAGTCTGCTATTCCTAATAGCCGGGATGCATAAACTGGCAAACCTTCGAGAGTTCCAAGGCATCATCGACAATTACAGACTACTGCCTACTAGCCTAACAAAAGGTACGGTTTTGCTACTCGGTATAACGGAGATTGCGCTTTGTGGCGGGTGGCTTATAACACAGTCTGCTTTGATTCCGCTTTTGAGTGTTGCCCTGATAGGTATTTATACTCTTTCCATTAGCATCAATCTTTTTCGTGGCAGGGACTATATAGATTGTGGCTGCAGTTTCTCCAAATTCGACAAGCTTCTGAGCCAGACGACCAATCCCCATTTATCATTCGGGCTAGTGATAAGGAACTTTACACTGATCGGTCTTATGCTGGTAGCCATTCTGCCGTCTAATCCAAGAACTCTTGGCACCTTGGATTATTTGAATATGTTTTTCAGCTTCTTATGTGTCGTATTAGTTTACGCGGCGGCCAACCAATTACTGCGAAATAATAACGTTATTAATTCTTGGAGAAACGTCAGTGAATGAAGCGTTGATTATTTCAAATGTGATTTTATGGATAGTCGTAGTTGTACTGACAACCCTTCTATTTGCGATCACACGTCAAGTCGGGATACTCCACGAGAGAGTTGCCCCGGCTGGAGCGCTTCAGCCGACATCCGGACCGAAAATAGGTGAAATTACCGAAGAGATAAAAGCTACGTCACTGCAAGGAGAGTCCATCCGACTAGGTGGAAGCAGACAAGAAGAGCAAGCATCCTTTATCTTATTTATTTCTCCTACTTGTCCAGTGTGCAAAGAGTTGGTACCTACAGCGAAGTCATTAGCAAAGGCTGAGTTGAACGATATAAAATTGTTTTTCGCTAGCGATGGCGAAAATATTGAACAGCATGAAAATTATATACGTGACTTGGACATTGAGAATTATCCTTACTTTGTATCCGAATCGCTCGGGATATACTATCAAGTGAGTAAACTGCCTTTCGCAGTTCTAATTGATGGTGATGGAATCCTGAGAAGTAAAGGACTGGTCAACACGAGGGAGCACCTCGAGAGTCTCATCGAATCAATGACCACGGGTATAGCTACGGTCCAAGAATATGTGGAATCTAAGTCTGAACCATTAGAATCTAAAACCAAACTATCAGCAGCGGAAAATATGTCATGAGAATAGACAGGATTATTGATAGAACTTACTACTGGATAGATGAAAGTGCGCGCCGCACAAGCTTAGCTATGGCTCGCAAGCTATCTCGAAGAAACTTCATTTCTAAGCTGGGTATTTTCCTGACCGGTGCAGCATCGTTCCCACTATTGCCCGTGGCACGATCGTTTGCTCAAGAATCAGTCCAAGAAATTGGTGATCCACAGAGCTGCGATTACTGGCGATACTGCGCCATGAGCGGGACACTTTGTACGTGTTGCGGAGGGACATATACCTCCTGTCCTCCCGGCTCTGAAGCCTCACCTATCACCTGGGTTGGCACTTGCACTAATCCGGCAGACGGGCGCAGCTACCTAATGTCATATAACGACTGTTGTGGAAAGGCAGTCTGCTCACGATGTGGTTGCCACAATACGGAAGGTGACAAACCAGTTTATTTCAACAGCAATAGCAGTACTGTGCTGTGGTGTTTTGGGACTGAAAATACAAGCTATCATTGCACCGTTTCGTTAGTTTTAGGCGCAGCCGACGAGTAGTCAAACCATGCGAAAAAAAATCGTCCTTTTCACATCGCTTGGCCTTCTCTTATTACAAACCACCACCGCAGTTTTTGCTGCTAGTCCGCGAACAAACTATTTACTTTATTGTAGCGGATGCCATCGTCCAATGGGCGAGGGTAAACCCCCAAATGTCCCAACTCTGCACGATGAACTTGGCCATATGATGAATGTAAATGCCATGCGAGGATATCTGGCGCGAGTCCCAGGCTCTGCTCATGCCCCCATCTCAAATGCTGAGCTCACTGAAGTTTTGAATTGGTTATTAGAAGAATTCAACGCTGAGACACTACCGAAAAATTTTAAGAAACTGACCGTTGGAGAAGTAACAGAAGCAAGAACCCAGATTTTGGCAAACCCAAATCAGTACAGAGAAGATCATTGGAAAGCTTATGAATTTTAAGACCAAATTATAAGATTAAACGAGGACTGCCCTATGAATGACAAAAAAATTACCCGAAGAGAAGCGATAAAAAAAACAGTCAACACGAGTGTGGCGGCTGGCACACTGGCAAGCATGCCCCAATGGATACTTCCGGCTCTCGCGCAAGGAGAGGAGCTGGTTTTGTTTACTGATATGCCTGAAGATTACAGCAGACCACCTGCAAGACCGGGCGCACCGCACTGGTTAGACACAAGAATGATCTCAGACTTCTATACCGACAATCAGGACTTTTATGTTGTGCAGCATTACGGCCAACCAGAGATAGATCTCTCCGATTACACCCTTAAAGTAACTGGGTTAGTTGATCGAGAGATGGAATATAGCCTCTCTGATCTGCAAGGCATGAACCAAGTCGACATAGATGCTGGTTTTGAGTGTGGTGGAAATAATACAGGTAGGTTCCAAGGCCTGATTGGTAACGCGAATTGGAAAGGCGTGAGACTTCAAGACTTGCTCAATGCAAGTGGAGTGAAAAGCGAGGGGACTGAAGTCGTATTCTTTGGCGCCGATAGTGGAACAGAGGAGATTCCAAACCGGGACATCGAAGTAGAGCAGTCCTTTTCTAGAAGCCTTCCTATGGCAGAAGCTTTGCGCGAGGAAAACCTGTTAGCTCTAGAAATGAACGGCGAAAATTTGCCTCAGGGTCACGGTCGACCAGTACGTCTTCTCGTGCCCGGTTTTTACGGTGTCGCCAATGTTAAATGGTTAACGCAAATACATGTCCAAGATAGACGACATATGGGCAGGTTTATGGGTCGCGACTACGTTACCTTAAAGAAAGAAATGATTGGTGGTGAAGAGCGATGGGTCGAGAATTCGGTCACCAGGATTCAGCTAAAATCTGCAGTTGTGCGAGTAACCAAACTAGGCAATCAGCACAAAATAACGGGTTTTGTGCTGACGGATGGTACTCCACTTCGCAGCGTCGAAGTAAAGGTCGATGACGGTCCTTGGCAAGCAGCAACTGTCGACCCGAGGTCCACCAAATATTCCTGGAAATTATTCACAATGGATTGGAACCCGACCCCCGGCGACCATACCTTAGTTTCGAGGGCCACTGATGTAAATGGGCATGTTCAGCTTACGGCAGAAGAGATGCCGGAAAAAGCAAGTCGTTGGGAGAACTATGCTCAATTCCCAAGAACCATCAGAACATCGTAAGCTAAGTTCAAAGAACTGATCTACTTCGATTAAAGACTTCCACCAACGTCAAACTGATTATTCGTTGGTGGGGGTCCTTTTAACCTTAGTCCAGCAAACAACCGACCAACTGATTTAACACCTCTGAGCAATCTCCTCCAACCTTAAGAGAAAAAAGGTTGTCGCCTCTTGTAAGTCCTTGGTTTATGCAAGCGATAGGTATCTGGTTCTCACTCGCATACTTACAAAAACGAAAACTAGAATAAACCATTAGTGATGTCCCAATCACCAATAGCGCTTTAGCTTTTTGTAAACGATTGAAGAGATAATTTACAATTTCTTTATTGACAGTGCTCCCGTAGAAAACCACATTTGGTTTCAACAGACCACTGCACCTAGGACACTGCGGAACCTTCATTTGATTAACAAATTCCTCATGCACCTCTGCGTCCCCATCTGGTCTTAACGCCGTCTGTATTGTTTCCATGCGAGCTAACTGAGGATTGTGCTGCCAAAGCCACGCTTGAACTCTTTCTCTCGAAGTCAAAAACCCACAGTCCATACAAACAACTTGATCTAATCTCCCATGAAGGTCTGTCACTTTTTTATGGCCAGCTTTTTGGTGCAGCCTATCTACATTTTGCGTAGCTAAGGTTGCAACGTAACCTGTAGCTTCCAATTCGACTAAGGCTTTATGCGCATCGTTAGGTTTCGCCGATGAGACGTTAGGCCAACCACCAAAGCTTCGTGCCCAGTATCTTTTGCGAGCCGTCTCTTTGTTTAGAAATTCTGAGTGCTGAATTGGGTTATTACTTTTCCATTTACCGACTTCGTCTCGATAGGTTTGGATGCCAGAATTACGACTGATTCCAGCGCCTGTAATAACAAATAGCTCTGGGTATTGTTCAATAAACTCTGCTAAATGGAACGCAGAACCCAGACGGGATTCTACAATAGTCTGCCCTGATAAATTTGACCTCAATGAAAGCATTGAATTACTAAGATTCCAAAACCCTTTATACGTTAGAGGCTCTTACGCATTTTAATAATAGTATTGACATGCCCGTTTGCCGCCTTTCTCGTCTCTCTAGAAACCTCTGTATATCCTTTAGCTACGTATAGAGGCTCCCCTGGGATGGTTGACCCTAACTCAATAACCTTAAAGCCAGATTCTCTGGCTGCCTGCTCACCCTTTAGCAAAAGGAGAGATCCTATCCCCTTCCTCGTCCAGTCTGGATGGGTATACATCGCACGAATTCTTGCCGGTTCTTTCTTCGGGTCCGAAAAACTGTCGTCTCTGCCTTTAGTATGGTTTCCACCAAACAATGTCCTGCGCCTACTCCAACCCCCGCAGCCTACCAGGACTTTTTCCCCTTCTTTAAATGTCTCTACTACGAAATAACTCCTATCTTCGATCAGCGTGAGATCTACACCCATCGACTCCTTATTAGCCTCGATTTGTTCCGCACTAAGGAACGCTTTCATGTTGATCTCTATTGAGAGCCTCATAAGCTCCGCTATAGATGCGATATCTGACTTATTTGCCACTCGGCAAGAAAATTCAAATTCTTTCATGGTCTCTTGAAATCTAGAAAAAGCTCTAAGGTTGTTAATGCACTATTTGATGGGAAACCGCTTCTCACTAAAGCCTAGTCCGAGTTACTTCACAAGGAGATTCAAATGGGTCCAGGTGGCTTAATTTATGCTCTAGACTAAAGCCCTATATAAAAAAATGCAGAGCAAAGCTCTGCATTTTTATTATGGAGCAAGCTAAAATTACAATCTCGAACGTTCTAGCTCAACGTCAGCATTTCGCCATAGTTCTTCAAACTGCCGGTTCACGATAATTGCCTCCTGATCCTTACCTTGCGCATCTAGCGCTTGGTAAAGCCCAAAAGTTGTCCAACCATTTCGCTGATTCCACTCCAGATCCTTTCGGTAAACCCTCTCAGCCTCAGCGGCTTGCCCTGCTTCCAACAACGCAGCGCCTAGGTATAGTCTTATTGAGTGAGACCAATCAGGCGGCTCGGTGTAATTCAAATTATCTTGAAATTCTACCGCGTGACCGAAATGCAAAATTGCTCCATCAAGGTTACCTTTTGCCTGCTCGATTTCTCCCAATAGCGCATGCATTGCTAAACTAAGCACATGATCCGCAGGTGTCGGACCAACTCCAGAGTCGTTCACACCTTCGGCTGAAATTTGTTCCCTAATTATCGCTAATTCTGCCTCAGCAGGTCCTATGTGACCCATCGCCGCATGAGCGCTGCCCATCACGTAAGCCCACATGCCCTTTAAGTAAGGCGTATCTGCCAATTCTTTGTTTTCAGCATTAGCTGCATGTATCTTATCCCACTTACCAAAGACCTTGTCCATCATCCAGGCGTGGGCTGTATTCTTGTTACTACCCCTGAGTGCTCCCATGCCTTGCCCAGAGTTACGATAAGCGGCCTCGCTGGCATCCTCATAGTTTCCTTGGAGCATATTCGCATAGCGAACAAAATCCAAAGCATGTGGTTTATGGATTTTGTGTGATAAAGGGTAGGTACCAATTAGAGGAAAATTAGTATCACCCCAAATTTCAGCGAATTGATCATCCACAATTTGTGACCGCTCATTTGACAAAATAGCTTTCTCATACTCGCCAACACGCAAATATATGTGTCCTGGCATATGGACCATGTGGCCAGAAATCGGCAATGTGCCCTCTAGTTTCTGAGCGGCTGGCATTGCAAGTTCTGGCTGATCTGAACCCTCCATCAAATGAATATACAAATGGTTTGCTCCAGGGTGATCGTGCTCCAAGGCCATCGCCGCCTCCAAAGCCGCTTTGCCTTCCGCAGTACCGGGCTTTGCCGAACCATCCGCCTCCCAGTAATCCCAGCGGGTTGTATTCATATACGCCTCACCAAAAACCGTAGCGATATCGGCATCACCAGGGTATTTATCGTGGAGCTCGCGCATAGCGGCCAAAAACGCAAAATCCCTTTCTCGGTCATCGGGAACCGCATCCTTATTGTAAAGTACGTAGGTGGCAGCAATTAGGTCTCGCTCTAACTGCGAGCCATTATCAGCCAGTTCCATGGCGCGGCGAATTGCCGCCAGTCCGGCCCCCTGTGGATCATCGGGCAAACCTTGATACCTACTATTTGGATTAGGTCCTGCTGCATGGGCTATACCCCAGTGCGGCATGGGACTGTCCGGGTCAAGCCTGGCTGCCTCCTGATACGAGGCGATAGATTCCGGAAAATAAAATCCCCATGCCATTCGAATCCCCTGGTCGAAAAAGGCCTGGGCCTCCTCTGAATCCGTAGAGATTGGGCGGCTATAAGTACCTCCACCCGGAACAATAATGGCTAATGCTCCCTCATCTCCCTGAGCGTAAGCCTTTGAAAATACGTTAATTAATAAAAACGTAGCGCCAAATAGTGCTATTAGTCTGCGCATCTACCCCACCTCACATTAAGAATTTAATCCACTTCCCCACTTTTATTGGATGTTTTCCGCAAATTGGAGAACTTTAAAAATAGTGAATTAGTATACCCTTAATCATGTCGGTCATCCTAGTTTGTTTGGTAAATTGCAAAAACAACTGAGTAGGAGTAGGTTTGGGAAACCGTGAACTGGAATGATTCGAAATGCTATCCTTCAAATTAATTCGTTGTCTTCTTATATTGGTGTTCGGGCTATCGTTAGCGGAGCAATCGATAGCCCAACAAGAGGCCGAAGCTTATTCCGGGGTTACTGAATCGCGCTTGATGTTTCAAGAAAATTGCGCAGTTTGCCACGGAGAAAGCTTAGAGGGCACGGGTCAAGGATCACCGCTTCGGGGCAGCCTAATTCATGGGGAGTCGATAGAAGCAATCGTCACTAGCATAACCAACGGGTATGAAGTTCAAGGCATGCCAAGTTGGCGAGACATCTTCAGCCCGACTGAAATCCGTGGCTTGGCCATGTACTTGATGGAAACTCGAAATAATGTTGGCTATGTCACCTCGAACTATGACACAGATTTCACTTTACCTGACGAGGTTTTCGAAACCTCTTTGCACGACTTTAGTTTAGAAATTATCGCTGAAGATTTAGACCCACTCCCCTTTTCAATTGAACCAATGCCAAACGGTGACATTCTCGTCACCGAAAAAACTAAGGGGGTACGAATCATTCGTCAGGATGGTGAAAGGTCCGATCTAATCCAAGGGACTCCCACAGCTTTTGATGACATCTACAGACTAGAATCCCGAATTGATATCGAGAGAGGTATGGGCTGGTTATTTGATATCAAACTTCACCCAAATTATGTTGAGAATGGCTGGATCTACCTTTATCACAGTCACCGCTGCACAGACTGCAATAAAGCAAGTCGTCGAGAGGAAAGACCTGTTTCCATGAATAGACTAGTCAGAGGCAGATTGGATGGCATTAACTGGATAGATCAAGAGGTAATTTGGCAGGCGCCCATAGAAGATTATTTTTTTGCTGGGGATGTTGGTGCTGGCGGCCGTATCACATTTGACAATAGGGGCCATGTATACTTTTCAATAGGTATGAAATGCGGCGGACAAGGGGGAGGCATTCAAAATCTAGCTACACCATGCGGCAAGATTCATCGAGTTAATGATGACGGTTCTACTCCTGAAGACAATCCATATTTCGGCGTTGAAAATGTTTATGAAAGCATCTACACCTATGGCCATCGAAGTCCACAGGGGCTTGAATATGACCACAGCAACGGGGAGCTTTGGGGAAGCGAACACGGCCCACGAGGGGGCGATGAAATTAACCGATTGCTTCCTGCAGAAAATTATGGGTGGCCCCTCTATTCGACAGGGTTGCACTACGACGGCAGTCGAGTGAATGGACTAGATCTCGGGATTGCTTTTGAGCTATCCGACATAACACAACCGGTGGTGGATATGACACCGTCTCCCGCTGTTTCCAGTTTTATAATAAGTCAAAGCGAGAAATTTCCTAATTGGAAAGGTGACTTCATTGTTGGATCCCTAAAATCGCGAAGCTTATTTCGTATTGATATTGAGAATAACCGCTTCGTCGAGACAGAGACTTTGTTCGAGGGCATAGGGCGCATTCGAGATGTGGAGATGGGTTTAGATGGAACTATCTATCTGCTCTTTGAGCATGGTGAAGGTGGCAAGATCGTCTCACTAGTCCCTAACAATCAGGCTGAAGAATGAAGAAATATAACTTGAAGGTATTCATAGATTACATCTGACCATGGTGTTATCTCAGTACTGTAAGTATTGAAAAATTAAAAGTTCGTTATCCCATTAATGTCCAGTTGATCTATTTTCCCCTACACCCAGAAACACCAGAAGGGGGCATAACCCTAGAGGAATTATTCCCCGGTAGAAA